>Ga0155472_105_pt1 | contig 107090 bp, 101 predicted proteins | sample RifCSPhighO2_12_FD_107130 | JGI IMG/M metagenome (GOLD analysis project Ga0155472, IMG submission 107130) | Gammaproteobacteria bacterium RIFCSPHIGHO2_12_FULL_63_22
TCTCGATGTCCGGCATGATCACCAGGTGGTTGACGATCGGGTTCGGCGATTCGGCCGCGATGATGCCGGGCTCGGTCACGCCGATGTAGCGATTGTTGTTGCGGCGCTGCTTGGCGTGGGCGATGGTCGCGCCCTTCATCGGACCCTTCATCGCGCCCGGGCCGCAGCCCGTGCAGATGTCCAGCCGGCGCAGGCCCAGTTCGTAGCCCACCTTCTTGGTGTAGTCGTACTCGTCGCGGCCGATCGAGTGGCCGCCCCAACAGACCACCAGGTTCGGGTCCATGTGCGGGCGCAGGACGCGAGCGTTGCGCAGGATCTCGAACACGGCGCCGGTGATGCCATCACTGGTGTCGAGGTCGAACTTGTCGCTGCCATAGATTTCCATCGCCACGTAGGCGATGTCGCGCACGACGGCGTACAGCAGTTCGGCGACGCCGCGGATGATCTCGCCATCCACGAACGCCAAGGCCGGCGCGCTGATCAATTCGATCTTGATGCCACGATCCTGCTGGTGCACCTGGATGTCGAAATCCGGATACCGCTGCTGGGCGGCACGCGGGTCGTCGGAGTCGCTGCCCGTGGTCAGCACAGCCAGCGCGCAACGGCGCAACAGCTCGTGCAGGCCACCGCTGGAGGCATCGCGCAGGCGCGCGATCTCGGCGCGGGAAAGGATGTCCAAGCCGCCACGCGGGGAAATCCGCGCATTCACGGTGGGAAGGGGTGCTATCGGCTGGGCGCCGTTCTCGTTTTCGTCTGCTTCGTTCATGGCCATATCTTGCGTCTTGCCTTCCAAAAAAGAAAACGGCCGGTGTTTCCACCGGCCGTCGCCTGTTGCAATGTGGCCTGGATCAGAACTCGTACTTGAACGTCGCCAGGACCGACCAGCGGGATACGCCGGTATTACCCTTGTCGTTGTTGTTCTCCTGGATCGCCGGCTGGTCGAACGCGCCGGTCCAGTTGTACACGTACTTGCCGATGTCGTCCGCGCCGCAGGGAGCGGTCGGGCTGGTGCCGGCGGCCTTGCAGATGCCGGACAGGGACGCGACGCGGGCCGTGGTGAAGAAGCCGTAGTCTTCGATCAGGCCCCAATCCTTGTTGAACAGGTTGCCGATGTTATTGATGTCGAGCGAGATCGAGGACTTGTGGCCCTCGAAGAAGCCCGGCAGCTCCTGGCTGATGCGCACGTCGAAGTTGTGGGTGAAGCCCGCGCGCATGGAGTTGGCAGGCACCACGCGACCGGCGTAGCGCTTGATCTCCGGGTGCGTATCGAGCCAGGAGAAGAAGGAGGCTTCCATCGCCGCGCCGCCCGAGAACACCACGTCGTTCGGGCCGGCAGGCACGTAGAACAGGTCCACGAAGCTCGAGTTGCCGTCGCCGTTGGCGTCGTTGCGGAACACAAGGCTGTACGGACGGCCCGAGCGGCCTTCATAGAACAGGCCTACCTTGGTCTTGTAGTCACCGAAGAACGCGTGCTGCCAGTTCACCGTGCCGGTAAAGCGGTCGCGGATGGCGTAGCGCGAGTTGTAGGCCACTTCCTCGTTTGCGTCGAAGACGAGCTGGCCATTCCAGTTCGAGTTGTTGATCGAGCTGGTCAGGGGGCTGACCTCGGTGGCTTCCGTGTAGGTGTAGAAGGCGCTCCAGGACCAGTCGCCCTTCATCGGCCGGTCGAGGCCGAAGGTGATCTGCGTGCTGGCGCCCTTGTCGGTGTTGCGCACCAGCAGCGAGTCGCCCACGCCGACCGGACGGCGGAACTTGGTACCGGTGAAGGTCGCGATGCCGGTACCGGCGTTGGGGGCCGTGCCCGGGTTCCAGAACAGGTCGCGACCGTCCTGGCCGACCAACGTGACTCCGTCGCCGGCGGCGTTGTACAGGTCAAGGCGCTGCACGAAGATGCCCTTGTTGACCAGCGTGCGAACGGCCTCGGCCGAGAACACGATGCCGTCCCACGGCAGCTCGTGTTCGAACGCCAGGTTGGCCTTCCAAACTGACGGCAGCTCGAAGCCTTCCTCGATGAAGTCGACGTTCTGGCGGGCGCAGTTGTTCAGCGTCGGGGTCGGCGAGCACTGGGCCGGCGTCGGGGTGGCCGGGTAGTACGGCGGATCCACGCTGTCGGTGAAGATCGGGCCCGGGTTCGACAGGTCATACTCGAGGTAGTTCAGGCCGGTGTTCTGGTAGGTGCCGGCGATCCACACGTTCGGCGCAGCACCCTGGAGCAAGCCGAGGCCGCCGCGCACCTGGGTCGGGCGCTCGCTGTCGAAGGTGTAGTTGAAGCCGAAGCGCGGCTGGAACAGCGCGGTGTCCGGCACCACGGTGTTGTCGTAGCCGTAGATGCCGCCGACGTAGGTGTTGCGCTTGGGCTGGTCGTCAAAGGACGGCTTGTCCCAACGCGCGCCGAGGGTGACCGTGAGGTTGTCGGTAACGGTCCATGTGTCCTGCACAAACAGCGCCAGGTTCGACATCGAGTAGGCCGCCGGGACGTCTTCCTCGAGGTTGCCGCCCGGAACCGGCACGCGGACGATGTAGCGCGCTGGCGTGCCCGCCTGGAACGCGGCGAAGTTGGCGAACTCGTAATGTCCGTTGAGGTTGCGGCCGAAGAAATTGACGATGTCGTTGGTTTCGTAATCGAAGCCGAACTTGACCACGTGGTCGCCGACGTACCAGTTGGCGGCGCCGTAGAAGCTGTCCTGCTCGGTGTCGATCAGGTTGACGTGGCTGTTCTGCTCGGTGCCGATGAAGATCGAGTTGTTGCCGGTGTACCCGTTGATGCGGATCGACGGCAGGTCGGAGAACGTGGCGCGCTCCTGCGAGTAACCGCGGTTGGAGTACTTGAACTCGGTGGAGAAGTTCTGGCTCCAGTCGCTGAACAGCTGCACGACGGTCGAGTCATAGGTCTTGGGCAGCGCGTACCAGAAGCTGCTCAGGGAAATCGAGTTGTTGTCCAGCTCCGGGAAGCGAACCACGACCTGCTCGGTCTCGCTGTAACGCAGCGAGGCGCGGTGGTCGTCGTTGATGTTCCAGTCCAGCTTGATCGCCTTTTCCTCGATCTCGGTGTCGGCGCTGACGGGATCGAGCGTGCCGGCGTCGAAGCCCCAGACGGTCGCGGCGTTCTGCACGGCGGTCACGTCAGCCTGGCTGATGTTGCCGGTGCCGAGCGGCGTGTCGCCCAGGCCGACGCCCGGCGACGTGCGCACGTACTTCTCGTAGTTGGCGAAGAAGAACAGCTTGTCCTTGATCAGCGGGCCGCCGAAGGTGCCGCCGTAGGTGGTCTCGTCCTCGAAGCCGGTGAAGTTCACGCCGCGCAGTTCTTCGCGGACCCAGCTCTTGTCGCGGAAGGCGTAGTACAGGCTACCGTGGAACTCGTTGGTGCCCGACTTGGTGACCGCGTTGACGACCGCGCCGACGCCGCCGGCGATGGTGACGTCATAGTCGGCCACGGCGATGTTGATCGCCTCGATGGCGTCCACCGAGACCGGCTGGCGCTCGGTCGGCAGGTTGTTGGACTCCAGGCCGAAGGGGTCGCCGGCGCCCACACCGTCGATCTTGATGGAGTTGTAGCGCGAGTTCTGGCCACCGGCCGAGATCGCGCCGTCGGCCTTGCTCACCTGCGTGATGCGCGGATCGAGGCGGATGTAGTCCTGGATGTTGCGGGTCGACGAGGGCAGGTTCTCGATGTCAGCGCGGCTGACGTTGGTCGTGGTACCCATCGCGGTCGGGCTGAACACACCGGCGGTGCCGACGACCTGGACGGTATCCAGGGTGGTGGCCGCGGTGCCGAGGGTGGCGTCGACGTTGCCGGTCTCGGCCAGGGCCAGGTACACGCCGCTGCGCGTCTCGGTCTTGCCGTCCTTGGTGATCGTGATCGTGTAAGGGCCGCCGGTGCGCAGGCCGCGCGACAGGTAGCGGCCATCGGCGCCGGTGACCGCCTGGCTGGCGGTGCCCGACTCGCTATGGACGATGGTCACTTGCGCGCCGGCAACGGGCTGTCCCGAAGCATCGCTGACGCGGCCGCCGACGGCGGACGAAGTGTTCTGCGCGAAGGCAGGAGCGGCGGCGAGCGCGATGGCCAGTCCGAGGGCCAACTTCGACAGCCGGACCTGATTGCGATTGATCATGGTGAGTACCCTGAGTAATGGAAAATTTGGTTTGTCGGCACGGTTGCCGACTCGTCTCTCGAGCGTCCTTGCGCGGCGTCCTTCCGCAGTTCGTCGCAATGCCATTCCAGGCACTTTTGGGAAGCCACAGCGCAATGCTCAGTCCCGTCCCCAGGTCACCCTGAGCAGTAACGGGACTTTAACACGGTAGCCGGGGTCCATGACAGTCAGGTGACCGTCACAAATTGGATTTTCCGTGGGCTTTTTTATTAGCCGACGGAGGCTTGCGCGCGCAGGCTGGCGGCAATGCCATCCATCAGCATCTGGACCGAAATCGCGACCAGCAGCATGCCCATCAGGCGCTCCACCGCGACCAGGAAGGCCTGGCCCAGCACCTTGTAAAGGCGGGTGGCCGAGAACAGGATCACCGCCGTGGCCAGCCAGGCCAGGAACAAGGCCAGGCTCCAGTCGGCCATGCGGTCGGGCTCCTGGCTGCCAAGCAGCATTACCGAGGCCATGCCCGAGGGGCCGGCGACCAGCGGGATCGCCAACGGCACGATGAAAGGTTCGCCGCCGGGGGTCTCCCCGAACATGCCTTCAGGGCTGGGGAAGATCATCTTCAGCCCGATCAGGAACAGCACTATGCCGCCGGCGATGGACACCGATTCCTGGCGCAGGTGCATCAGTTCGAGAACGTAGCTGCCGCCCCAAAGGAAGGCGAACAGCACGCCCAACGCGATCAGCATCTCGCGCAACAGCACGATGCGGCGGCGGGCCGGCGTCAGCGGCTTCAGGATGCTCAGGAAAACCGGGATGTTGCCCAGTGGGTCCAGGATCAGGAACAGCAGCAGCGCGGTGGAGATGGTGCTGGTCAAGGGGCCAGGTCCAGGGTAACCACCTGCCCGCGGCTCTCTATGCCCTGGGCCGACAAAAGCCGGACACAGGCCCCTGCGTACTGGTCGGGCGACGGAACACGGGACGCGGCTTCTTCCACGTAGGCACGGCTGCGGATGGTGGTGCGCATCGGCCCCGGCTGCAGGGCGCTGACGCGGACCGTACTGCGGTCCGTCTCGTCGTGCAGCACACGCACCAGGCCCAACAGGCCGGCCTTGGCGACGCCATAGGTGCCCCAGTAGGCCCGGTTGACCCGGGACAGGTCGTCCACGACGAACACCACGGCGCTGTCGGCCGCCTTGCGCAGCAGCGGCAGGCAGGCCTGGGTAAGCAGCCAGGGCGCGGTCAGGTTGACATGCAAGTTGCGCACGAACTCCTCCGGCGGCGTGGCTTCCAGCGGCTTGAGGCCGGTGAACTCGGCCGCGCAATGCAGGATGCCGTGCAGCCCGCCCAGCTCTGATTCAATTGTCGACGCGAGTTGCTCGTAGTCCGCCGGATCGGCGCCCGCCAGATCCAGTGGATACAGGGCCGGGGTCGGGCCCAACGCCTTCACGGCGTCGTAGGTGCGGCTGAGCTTGGGCACCTTGCGGCCCAGCAGGACCACCGTGGCTCCGGCTTGCGCGCAGGCCTTGGCCGCGGCCTCACCCAGGCCGCCATAGGCGCCCGTCACCAGGATGACGCGATCCGACAACGCCAGCGAGCCGGTCGCCAGCGGGGCAGACGGCGAACTCATGCGGCTTTCTGCGCCTCGGCCACCATGCGCGCCAGCTCGCCGCTTTCGAACAGTTCGACCGTGATGTCGCAGCCGCCGATGAACTCGCCATTGATGAACAACTGCGGGAAGGTCGGCCAGTCGGAAAACCGCGGCAGGTCGGCGCGGATTTCCGGATCCTGCAGCACGTTGACGGAATGGATCTGCGCGCCGGCCTGCTTCAGGACCTGGCTGGCCCGGCTGGAGAAACCACACATCGGGAACTGCGGCGTGCCCTTCATGAATAGCACCACCGGATGGCCTTCCACCTCGGTCCGGATGCGGTCGATCGTTGCACTCATCACTACTCTCCATTCACGCGCGGGAACGGATGCCCGGCGTAGCTTCAGGCTAGAATTATAAGGCTTAGGCCACGCAGGGCGCGTGGTCCCCATCACCGGAAGGAATCCCCATGGCTGTCGAACTGCCCCCCCTGCCCTACGATCGCACCGCGCTGGCGCCGCACATCTCCGCCGAAACGATCGATTTCCATTACGGCAAGCACCACCAGACCTATGTCACGAATTTGAACAACCTGATCAAGGGCACCGAGTTCGACGACCTCGACCTGGAAGCCATCGTGCGCAAGGCGCAGGGCGGCATGTTCAACAACGCCGCGCAGATCTGGAACCACACGTTCTACTGGAACTGCCTGAAGCCCGAGGGCGGCGGCGAACCCACCGGGAAGTTGGGCGACGCCATTGCCAAGACCTTCGGCAGCTTCGCGGCGTTCAAGGAAGAATTCACCAAGACCGCCATCGGCACCTTCGGATCGGGCTGGGCTTGGCTGGTGCAGCGTCCCGACGGCAGCCTCGGCCTGGTCAGCACGCCCAACGCGGCCACGCCGCTCACTGGCAGCGACAAGCCACTGCTCACCTGCGATGTCTGGGAACACGCGTACTACATCGACTATCGCAACGCGCGGCCGAAGTACGTGGAAGCGTTCTGGAACCTGGTCAATTGGGATTACGCTGCTTCGCAGATGGCGTAAGCGCAGGGCCTTGACGGCCGGGCCTCCGTCGCCCGGCATCAACCCTGCGAGAGTCGATCCAGCACCGGCTGCACCTGGCCGGTGCGTTCCAATGCGTCGCCCACCCGCACCAATGCCTCGGCCAACTCGGCGCGTGTCCCGGCCCGCAAGGTCGCGTGGCCGACCTTGCGGCCCACGCGGGACGTCTTGCCGTAATCGTGCCAATGCCCGCAAGCCTCGGCCAGGATCGGTTCCGCCGATGGCAGGCGGCCGATCCAGTTGAGCATGCACGACTCGCCGATGCTGCGCGTATTGCCCAAGGGCAAGCCCAGCACTGCGCGAAGATGATTCTCGAACTGCGATGTCTCGGCGCCCTCGATGGTCCAGTGGCCGGAGTTGTGCACCCGCGGCGCCATCTCGTTGGCCAGCAAGCGGCCTTCATGCACGAACAACTCCAGCGCGAACACGCCGACGTAGTCCAGTGCTTCGGCGACGCGTCGCGCATTGGCGATCGCCGCCGCGGCCAATGCCTCATCCACCGTTGCGGGCGCGAGGCTGGCGGACAGCACGCCGCTTTCGTGCCAGTTTTCGGTGATCGGCCAGGCGCGGAACTCGCCGTCCTTGCCGCGCACGGCCACCACCGACAACTCGCGCTGGAAAGGCACGAACGCTTCGAGGATGAGCCCGACCGAACTTGCCTGCGATCCCAGCGATTCCCACGCCGCATCGATGTCAGCCTGCGACTTGATTCGGAACTGGCCCTTGCCGTCGTATCCCAGGCGTCGCGTCTTCAGGATGGCGGGCATGCCGATTTTTTCGATGGCGGCGAGCAGGCTGTCGCGGGAATCGATGTCGACGAAATCAGGCGTGCCGATCCCCAGTTCCCGGAACAGGGATTTTTCGGCGAGGCGATCCTGTGCAATCGCAAGCGCACGCGGACTGGGGAACACGGGAATGCGCTCGGCCAGCCACTGCGCCGATTCGGCCGGCACGTTTTCGAAATCGAAGGTCGCCACGTCAATGCGCGAGGCGAATTCGGCAAGCGCCGGCTGGTCGCGGTAGTCGGCTTGCAGGCTCGGCACGAATTGCGCAGCACAGGCATCGGCCGTGCTGTCGAGCACCAGGAAGCGCAAGCCCAGTGGCGCGCCGGAAAGCGCGAGCATGCGGGCCAGTTGCCCGCCGCCAAGAATGCCTACGGTGGTCACGCTGGCCGCGGGTCCAGCTGATCCAGCACGTCCTGGGTCTGCCGGGCGCGGAAGGCTTCCAGCGCATGGGCGACTTCGACATTCGTCAATGCAAGGATGGCCGCCGCGAACAATCCGGCATTGGCCGCACCGGCAGCGCCAATGGCGAACGTTGCCACCGGAATACCTGCGGGCATTTGCGCGATGGACAACAAGGAATCGAGTCCATTCAGCGCCTTGCTCTGCACCGGCACGCCAAGCACGGGCAGCCGTGTCTTTGCCGCCAGCATGCCGGGCAGGTGCGCCGCGCCGCCGGCACCGGCGATGATCACCCGGATGCCGCGCGTGGCCGCCGTCTCGGCGTATTGGAACAACAGGTCGGGGGTGCGGTGAGCCGACACCACCTGCACGTCGCAACGGATGCCCATTTCTTCCAGGCGGGCGACCGCATGCTGCATGGTGTCCCAGTCGTTGCGGGACCCCATGACGACTCCGACGGTGGGCGCAGTGCTTGTGCTCATGGCAGGTCCATGGTCCACCGAACGGGGCGAAGCGCGTATTCTAGACGCATCCCACGGCTGACTCTACGACCCCAATGGACCGCAAGCTGCTCGACATCCTTTGCTGCCCCGTCACCAAGCAGCCATTGGCACTGCTGGACAAGGCCGAACTGGCCGCGTTGAACGAAGCGATCGCCGCCGGCGGCCTGCAGCGGGCCGATGGCAGCGCGCAATCGGAACCGGTCAGCGAAGGCCTGGTCACTCGCGACCACCAGACCCTTTACAGAATCGACGACGGCATACCGGTGCTGCTGGCGGACGAGGCCATCGCAACGGCCACGATCCCCGGCTTTCCACGCTGATCGTGGCGGGCCCCCTGTCAGCGTCGCAAATGCAGCCCCTGCAGGCGCAGGTCGAGTCCGATGTCGATCGCGCACTGGCCGAGGACCTCGGCGATGGCGACGTCACTGCGTCGCTGCTGCCCGAAGTGGTCCAGCGCGGCTATGTCATCGCCAAGGAATCGGCAGTCATCGCCGGCCGCCCCTGGTTCGACCTTTGCTTCAGCCGGCTGGACCCGGCGTGGCGCGTGCAATGGGCCGCCGCAGAGGGCGAGCGCGTCCACGCCCAGACGGTCGTCTGCCGTTTCGAGGGCAACTCCCGTGGGCTGGTCAGCGCCGAGCGTTGCGCCCTGAATTTCCTGCAGACGCTTTCCGCCACCGCGACGCGCACCGCTGAATTCGTCGCCGCAGTCGCCGGCACCGGCGCGCGAATCCTCGACACGCGCAAGACCCTGCCTGGCCTTCGCGCGGCGCAAAAATACGCCGTGCGCATCGGCGGTGGCAACAACCATCGCCTCGGCCTGTACGACGCGGTGATGCTGAAGGAAAACCATATCCTTGCCGCCGGCTCGCTCGCCGCCGCAGCGGCGATGGCCCGCGACAAGCACCCGCAGTTGCCGTTGATCATCGAAGTGGAATCGCTCGATGAATTGCGCCAGGCGCTCGGCACCGATTGCACGCGAATACTCATTGATGATTTCTCGCTCGCGGACATGCGCGAAGCGGTGCGCATCGCTGCGGGAAAAGTCCCGCTGGAAGTGTCAGGCGGCGTGGACCTGCAACGAGTACGCGAGATCGCCCTGACCGGCGTGGATTGCATCTCGGTCGGCGCGCTTACCAAGCATGTTCACGCCGTCGATTTCTCGATGCGGCTGGGCGACCACGCCTGAGGCTAGCGCCTCAACACCAGCAGTATGATCACCGAAAGCGCGGACAGGGTCAGCAGGGCCAGCGCCCATATCTGCAACTTCTGCCCGAGCGTCAGGCCGGCCACCTTCGCAGGCGCTGAGGGCGCGGCGGCAGGCATTTCCATGCCCGGCGACACCAGCATGAAACGCACGGCATCGAGCCGAAGTTCATCACCCGGCTTGAGGAATCCCTGGCTGACACGCTTGTTGTTGATATAGGTGCCGTTGGCCGAATCGAGGTCTTCGACCGACAGGCCCTCCTGCGTCGGCTTGACCAACGCGTGCCGCCGCGACATTTCGTCGGCGGGCACGGAAATATCGCACTCGGCGGCGCGGCCGATGACCACCGGGCCGGTGATCGGGAATACCTTGCCGAAGACCGCACCGGAAACGCCACGCAACAGGAACTTGGGCAGCGCCAGCCGGACGCGCGTGGCGTTGTCGTTGTTTTCGTCGGGATCGGCGGCGGAAAGCGCGCGCGCCTCCTCCACCACCACGTACCGGGCCGTCACTGGACCGATCGACAGCAGGTCGCCCGAGCGCAGGCCCATGATGTCGGTGACCGGCTTGCCATTCACCGCCACGGGCCCCGCCCCGGCGGGCACCTGGAGGTTGGCGCCGCTGCTGGTCAGGTGGATCACGCAGTGCACTGGCAGTATCCCTTCCAGGCGAAGCACGGCAGCGCTCTGCGCATCCGAACCGATGCGATTCACGCCCGGGTTCAGCAGCACCTGACCATGCTCGCCATTGGGAAACACCAGTTTCATCTTTCGCCCTCCCGCGAAATTGCCGGACCGCCGTGGCGGATGGCAAGGGCTATCTTAACGGCCCGACGGACGAAAATCCGCGCGGCTGCCGACTTGAGCCAGCCTCGATGCAGCCCCACACTAGAAGGATGAGTATTTCCCTGTTCGTCCTCCTTGCCTTGGCAGCTGCCATCGCGTTCTGGTTTTCGGGACGTGCCGCGGCCGAAAATGCCGCCGTGCATGGCCGTCGCGCTTGCAAGCATGCAGGCGTGCAATGGCTCGACCAGAGTGTCCACCAGGTTCGCGTGAGGCTGGGCCGCGATGCGCAGGGCCGGGTCCGCTGGCAGCGCCAGTACCGGTTTGAATATTCCGATGGCGGAGAGGACCGGCACGCCGGCCTCATCACCATGCTGGGCAGCGAGCTCGAAAGCCTGGTCGGCCCGATGCCACGCACCGTCGAGACGATCAACTGAAACCCGGCTCGCTGAAGCCAGGCTCACTTGACCACGCGCAGGTGGCCGCCCCGCTTCGGGCCGTCGTCTGGCGGCTCGGGGCTTGAATCGGGTTCATCGGCAGGCAGGGTCCCGCCGTCTTCGGGCAACATCATTCCCTGCCCCGTCTCCTGCGCGTAGATCGCGAGGATCGCGGACATGGGCACCACCACCGATTGGCTGACGCCGCCGAAGCGCGCCTTGAAGCGCACGTCGCGATTGCCCAGGTCCAGGTTGGCGACGGCGCGCGCGGCAATGTTGAGCACGACGCGACCTTCCTTCACCGTGGATGCCGGCACCTGTACGCCTTCGCGCGTGGCGTCGACCAGCAGGTGCGGGGTCATGGAGTTGTCGCCGATCCACTGGTACAGCGCCCGCAGCAGGTACGGGCGATTGGATGTCATCGGTGTTGCGTCACTCACGCAGGCAACTCGCGAAGCAGTTTTTCTTCCGGCGTCAGGCTGCGCAGGAAGCCGGGGTTCCGGAAAATTCGCAGGCCATAGTCTTCAATCACCTTCGCCTCCTTGGGCAACACGATGCCCAGCGTCGGCAGGCGGAACACGATCGGCGCGACTGCACAGTCCGCCAGGCTCATCTCGGAATTCAGGAAGAAGCGCGCGGCCTTGAATACCGGCAGCGAACCGATCAGCAATTCCTGCAGCCGCTTCCGGCCGGCCTCGGCCGCGGCGCGACTGCCGGACTGGATGGCCTGCACTTGCGGCACCCACTCCCGTTCGACGGTCAGCATCGCCAGGCGCAAGCGTGCGCGAGAGAGCGGATCAACAGGCATCAATGGCGGATGTGGATAGCGCTCGTCCAGGTATTCACTCACCACCGATGCCGCGTAAAGCACGAGGTCGCGATCGACCAGCGTCGGCACCGAATGATAGGGATTGAGGTCGAGCAGGTCTTCGGGCGGATTGGCCGTGTCAACGGGGACCAATTCGTAACTCACGCCCTTCGCTGCCAACACCAGGCGCACCCGGTGGCAGACGACACAATCAGGCGAGGAGAACAGCGTCAATGCGTTGCGGATACGCGGACTAGCGGCCATCAAGGGCACCTCGAGGGGACACCGCGGCCCCCTGCCGTGGATTGTCCAAGCCCTACCCTGCCGAAACGGCAGGGATTCCGCAAGGCCTCCGGCGCGTGCGCCGGAAAGCGTGACTCAGTGCACGTCGCGCCAGTACTCAACTTTCAGCAAGTAGGCCAAGAACGTAAGGAAGGCCAGGAACAGGACGACCCACACGCCCATCGACTCGCGCTTCACGGCGGAAGGCTCGCCAACATACGCAAGGAAAGTACTCAGGTCGCGGGCGACGCGATCGTACTGCTCCGCGTCCATGCTGCCCTTCTGCGCATCGGGAATGACGAAGCCCTTGATGCACTGGCCGCCGACTTCACCCGCATGGCAGGCCTCTTCCTCGCCATTCGCGCCCTTGCGCTTCGGCTCGAGCACCGGGTGCTGCATGCCCTGCATTTCCCAGAGCACGTGCGGCATCGATGCGCCCGGGAACACGGTGTTGTTCCAGCCCATCGGACGCGACTCGTCCACGTAGAAGGACTTCAGGTAGTTGTAGATCCAGTCGGCACCCTCGGCCTTGGTGCGCGCAACCACGCTCAGGTCCGGCGGAGCCTTGCCCAGCCAGGCGGTCGCGTTGGCCGCGTCCATGCCCGTGTCGATGGTTTCGCCAATCTTGGCGTCGGTGAAGATCAGGTTCTGCTCGACCTGTTCCTTGGTCAGGCCCAGGTCCTCGCCCATGCGCGAGTAGCGCTGGTAGCTCAGCGAATGGCAGCTCGAGCAGTAGTTCATGTACAGGCTGGCGCCGCGTTGCAGCGCTGCCTTGTCGGTCAGGTCGATCTGCGCCGATTCCATGGCGCCGCCTTCGGACGACGCCAGGGAAATCCCCGGCAGCAGGAGCAGCGCCAGCGCGAGGGATTTCATGAGGTGGGAACGAAGCTTAGTCATGCATGGTCACTCGCTCAGGCACCGGCTTGAACGTGCCGAGGCGCGTCCAGATCGGCATGGTGATGAAGAAAGCGAAGTAGAAGAAGGTCAGGCCGCGAGCAACCCAGGTCTGCGTCGTGCTGCCGGCCTGCATGCCCAGCCAGCCGAGCACCACGAAGGCGATGACGAACAGCGCAACCATCACCTTGGAGATCATGCTGCGGTAGCGGATGGACTTGACCGGACTGCGATCGAGCCAGGGCAGCAGGAACAGGATCATCACCGCGCCGCCCATCGTCATCACGCCGAACAGCTTGTCCGGAACCGCGCGGAGCATCGCGTAGTACGGCGTGAAGTACCAGACCGGCTTGATGTGCAGCGGCGTGACCATCGGGTTGGCCTGCACGAAGTTGTCGTGTTCCAGGAACAATCCGCCGAAGGTCGGCACGAAGAACAGGATGAACGCAGCGATGGTCAGGAAGAAACCGGCGCCGAACAAATCCTTCACCGTGTAGTACGGGTGGAAGGGGATGCCGTCCTTCGGAATCTTGGTAGCCGGGTCCTTGAGCTTCTTGATGTCCACGCCGTCGGGGTTGTTGGAACCGACTTCGTGCAGTGCGCCCAGGTGCAGCACGACCAGCAGCAGGATCACCAGCGGCAGCGCGATCACGTGCAGCGCGAAGAAGCGGTTCAGCGTCGCGTCGGACACCAGGTAGTCGCCGCGGATCCATTCGGTGAGCTCGGTGCCCACGAATGGAATGGCGCCGAACAGGTTGATGATCACCTGCGCACCCCAGTAGCTCATCTGGCCCCACGGCAGCACGTAGCCCATGAAGGCCTCGGCCATCAGGGTCAGGAAGATCAGCATGCCGAGGATCCAGACCAGTTCGCGCGGCTTCTGGTGCGATCCGTAGATCAGTGCACGGAACATGTGCAGGTAGATCACCACGAAGAACAGCGATGCGCCGGTCGAGTGCATGTAGCGGATCAGCCAGCCGCCGGACACGTCACGCATGATGTATTCGACCGAGGCGAAGGCCTCCAGCGCGCTCGGCTTGTAGTGCATCGTCAGGAAGATGCCGGTGACGATCTGGTTGACCAGCACCAGCATCGACAATGCGCCGAAGTAGTACCAGAGGTTGAAATTCTTCGGTGCGTAGTACTCGGACATGTGCTTGCGGTAAACCGGCATAAGGCCGGGCGCGCGCTCATTGATCCAGGCCATGCCGCCGTTGACGGCGCGTTCGATGAGGTTCATCAGGCGGCTCCCTTCGGCGCAACGCCAATGACCAGGTGGGTGTCGTTGACGAAGTGGTACGGCGGCACTTCAAGGTTGGATGGCGCCGGTACGCCCTGGTACACGCGGCCAGCCAGGTCGAAGCGCGACTGGTGGCACGGGCAATAGAAACCACCTTGCCATTTCGAGTCGAAGGGCTGCGGCAACATTTCCGGAACGTAGCCAGGTACACAACCCAGATGCGTGCAGATGCCGACGATGACGGCGATGTCGGGCTTGATCGCGCGCGCTTCGTTCTTGGCGAAGGCCGGGGTCTGGTCGGGGTTGTCCGACTTCGGGTCGCGCAGGTTGCCGTCCAGTGTGGCGAGCGCCTTCAGTTGTTCCGGCGTGCGCTTGAAGATCCAGACGGGCTTGCCGCGCCACTGCACGATCATGCGCATGCCCGGCTCGTTTTCGAGCTTGGCGATATCCACATCCACCGGGGCGCCGGCGACTTCCGCGCGGGCACTGGGCTTCCAGGACGTGATGAAGGGAACTGCCGCGAATCCGACGCCAACCGCGCCGACGACGGCCGTGGTGGCCGTCAGGAAGCGGCGGCGGCCCGAGTGAACTTCATCGTTAGCCATCCGGCTCTCCGAGACTTGCTGTGTTGATTAGGGCTGGAGGACGACCCCGTCCGTCCAAAGACCGCCAATTGTAGCGGATGGGCTTGGTCTCGAACAACGGCGCAGGTGCGTTTGCCGGCAATCGGCCCGGGGCGTCGGCCCGAAGGACAGCCTCGGATCAGTTATTGGCCAGGGCGCTGCGGTAGCGATCGGCGAGCTGGCCCACGCGCTGCACATAGCGCTGGGTTTCCGAATACGGGGGCACGCCGCCGTTGCGGTCGACCGCGCCCTCGCCGGCGTTGTACGCCGCGGCGACCAGGGTCAGGTTGGAGCTGTAGCGCTTCATCAGCCAGGCCAGGTATTTAACGCCGCCGCTGATGTTCTGTGCTGGATCGAACGGATCCGACACGCCAAAACGCGAGGCCGTGGCCGGAATCAATTGCATCAGGCCCTGGGCGCCGGCATGTGAAATGGCGTTCGGCCGGTACGCGGATTCGGCATGGATGATGGCCCGGACGATGTATTCGTCCACGCCGAACCGGCTTGCCGCGTCACGAATCTCGCTGCTGTAGGCCGAGGTGTTTAGCCGGACCGAGCCAAAGTTCACGTTGGCCATCAGGCCGCAGGCGTAGCAGGTTTCCACATAGCTGAAGAGCAACTTGGACTGTGCCGCGCCGCGCGGGCGCACATTCGTATAGTGGGTGACGCCGTCGCGCTCGAAGCGATAGACCGCGCCGCGAAGGACCCGGGTTCCCCCGCCCGCCTTCGGCGCCTTGGCAGGCGCGGCCGCATCCGAAGTACTGAACACCACTTGCTTGGTGGCGCCGGCAGAAGCGGCTGTCGTGGACGCGCCGGTATCGACGGCAGGTGTCGCGACCGGTACGGGTTTGGCCGGCGGGGCCTTGCTGGCCGACGACCTGGAAACGCGGCCGGCGCCAGCGCCGGTGGACATGGCCTTGCACACCGCATTGCTGACGCGCTTGCTGCTGTAGTTGGGGATTCCGTCAGCACCCACGCAGCGATAAAGCGTACCCGCCGCCGCGGGTGCGGCGAACATCAGTCCCGTCAGCATCAGTACAGCTAGCTTCCCCATGGCCGGAGTCTCCCCCCTTCCTTCATAAATTCCAAGTACTTAGGTCACGAAATTGTGGCCCCGGCCGGGCCCGGACCCTACAATGGCGACTTATCCCGACCGGAATAAGCGCCATGACCGGGAAACCCGTCGTTTCCAACCCGCCCGAGGCGGGGACCGCAACCGTTGCCCGCGCAACGGCCGGCAAGCTGTATATCAAGACCCAGGGTTGCCAGATGAACGTGTACGACTCGGCCCGCATGGCCGACGTGCTGGCGGCCGAGCACGGCCTGGAACTGACCCAGGACGAGACCGAAGCCGACGTCATCCTGATCAACACCTGTTCGATCCGCGAGAAGGCCCAGGAAAAAGTCTTCTCGCAACTGGGCCGCTGGAAGTCGCTGAAGGCCGGCCGCGAGTCGGTGATCATCGGCGTCGGCGGCTGCGTCGCCTCGCAGGAAGGCGAGTCGCTGTTGAAGCGCGCCCCCTACGTGGACCTGGTGTTCGGCCCGCAGACCCTGCATCGCCTGCCCGACATGATCGAGGCACGGCGCAGTTCCGGAAAGGCGCAGGTGGACGTGAGTTTCCCGGAGATCGAAAAGTTCGATCGCCTGCCGGAACCGCGCGCGGAAGGACCAACCGCCTTCGTGTCGATCATGGAAGGCTGTTCGAAGTATTGCTCGTTCTGCGTGGTGCCCTATACGCGTGGCGAGGAAGTGTCGCGACCGTTTGACGACGTGCTTGTAGAGGTTGCGCAACTGGCGGCGCAGGGCGTGCGCGAAGTGAACCTGCTGGGCCAGAACGTCAACGCCTATCGTGGCGCGATGTTCGAGTCGGACGAATTCGCCGACCTCGCCCTGCTGATCCGCGCCATCGCGCGCATCCAGGGCATCGGCCGCATCCGCTACACCACCTCGCACCCGCTGGAATTCAGCGACTCGCTGATCGAGGCGCATCGCGACGTGCCGGAATTGGCCAGCTACCTGCACCTGCCCGTGCAGTCGGGCTCCGATCGCATCCTGCAGGCCATGAAGCGCAACCACACCGCGATCGAGTACAAGGCCAAGCTGCGCCGCTTGCGCGAGGCCAAACCCGGCATCTGCATCAGTTCCGATTTCATCGTCGGCTTCCCGGGCGAAACCGACCAGGACTTCGAGGCAACGATGAAGCTCATCGCCGACGTCGGCTTCGACCAGAGTTTTTCCTTCATCTACTCGCGCCGCCCAGGCACGCCTGCCGCCAGCCTGCCCGACGACACGACGGACACAACGAAGTCGGAGCGACTCAAGCGCTTGCAGGCGGTGCTGAACCAGAATGCGCGCGACATCGCGCAGGCCATGGTTGGCACCGTGCAACGCGTGCTGGTGGAGAAGACCAGCACGCGCGATCCAGGCGAATTCACCGGCCGCACGGAAAACATGCGCTACGTCAATTTTGCCGGCCATCCGCGGATGATCGGACAATTCGTGGACGTGCTGATTACCGAGGTGATGGCCAACTCGCTGCGCGGACGCGTGCAGGTTGCCGACGAAGTCGCGGCTTGAATCCAGCGCAATGATGAGCATGCCGACTCGATGAGCACGCCGACGATCCATCGCGACTTCACCCTGCAACCCGACGATGCGGAACGCCTGGCCAACCTGGCCGGGCCGTTCGACGAACACCTGCGGCAGATCGAGTCGCGCCTGGGCGTGGAAATCGCCAACCGCGCCAATGTATTCCGCGTCACCGGCGCGGACGAAGCGGCGCGTTCCACCGAAAGCCTATTGCGCAGCTTGTACGAAGACGCCGGCTCCGAACCGCTCGACCCGCAGAAGATCCACTTGCGCATGAACGCCGCCAACGTGGCGCGCCTGCGCGACGCGAAGCGCGACGACTACGAGCCCCAGGAAATCAGCATCAAGGTCAAGCGCGGCTACGTGAAGGGCCGCGGCGACAATCAGGTGAAGTACCTGCACGCCATCGCCACGCACGACATCAACTTCGGCATCGGCCCCGCCGGCACGGGCAAGACCTTCCTGGCGGTCGCCAGCGCGGTCGAGGCCTTGAACGAATCGCGCGTGCAGCGCCTGCTGCTGGTGCGGCCCGCGGTGGAGGCTGGCGAAAAACTCGGCTTCCTGCCGGGCGATCTGTCGCAAAAGGTCGATCCCTACCTGCGCCCGCTCTACGACGCCCTGTTCGAAATGCTCGGCGTCGAGAAAGTGGCCAAGCTGATCGAACGCCAGGTCATCGAGATCGCCCCGTTGGCCTATATGCGCGGCCGCACGCTGAACGATGCCTACGTCATCCTGGACGAGGCGCAGAACACCACCATCGAGCAGATGAAAATGTTCCTGACCCGCATCGGTTATGGCTCGACCGCCGTCATCACCGGCGACCTGTCCCAGGTGGACCTGCCCAAGCACCAGAAGTCGGGCCTGAACGATGCCCTGGATGTCTTGCGTGGGGTGGCCGGCATCAGCTTCACCTTCTTCACCGCCCGGGACGTGGTCCGCCACCCGCTGGTGGCCCGGATCGTCGAGGCCTACGACGCACGCGATGGTCGCCTGGACCACGAAAGCTGACGTAGAATCGACCCATGACCCGTGGCCCGATCCAGTTGGACGTGAGCGTCAGTTACGGATTGCCGCGCACCGGCATTCCCTCCGCCAGCAGCTTCAAGCGCTGGGCGGCGGCGGCCTGCGAGGGCCGCATCATGAAGGCCGACCTGGCCATCCGCGTGGTGGACAGCAAGGAAGGCCTGTCCCTCAACCGCCACTATCGCGGCAAGGACAAGCCGACCAACGTGCTCAGCTTCCCCGCCGAACTGCCTGAAGGCGTGGACATGCCCATGCCCCTGCTGGGCGACCTGGTCATCTGTGCACCGGTAGTCGAACGCGAAGCACAGGAACAAGGCAAGCCACTGAACGCCCACTACGCGCACCTGACCGTGCACGGCGTGCTGCACTTGCTGGGGCTCGACCACGAGGATGTGCGCGAGGCCGAGGCGATGGAACTGCTCGAGCGCGAGATCCTGGCCGGACTGGGCTACGAGGACCCGTACGGCGACGAAGACGAATAGTTGCTGCAGACCCCGCTCCAGCCCCCTCGCCACAACCTGATAAACTGAAATCCCGCCGGACTCCGGCGTCGCAAGCCAGCTCATGTCCGAAGAACCAGACAGTCACCCGCCGGAACGCCGCTCATGGCTCGAACGCCTGAGCCTGGCGTTTTCCGGCGAACCGCAAACGCGTGAGGACCTCATCGAGATCCTGCGCGACGCCCAGGACAACGGACTGATCGGTGGCGACACGTTGAAGATGCTCGAAGGCGCCCTGGCGGTGTCCGAGCTGCAAGTCGGCGACATCATGCTGCCGCGATCGCAAATGGTTTCCCTCCCCGCCGACGCTGAATTCATGGACCTGATGAAGCTGGTCGTGGAATCGGGCCACTCGCGCTTCCCGGTGCACGGCGACGACAAGGACGACATCCTCGGCATCCTGCTCGCGAAAGACCTCTTGCGCGGCATCGTCGCCGATGGCGGTCCCGGCCAGGTGCGCGAATTGTTGCGCCCCGCCGTGCTGATCCCCGAATCCAAGCGCCTGAACGTCTTGCTGAAGGAATTCCGCCTGTCGCGCAACCACATGGCCATCGTGGTGGATGAACATGGCGGCGTTGCCGGCCTGGTCACCATCGAGGACGTGCTGGAACAGATCGTCGGCCAGATCGACGATGAACACGACGAAGCCGAAGAAAGCACGCTGATCTCCGCCCAACCCGACGGCCAGTTCGCCGTGGATGCGTTGACGCCGATCAGCGACTTCAATGAACAATTCGGCGCCGACTTCCCCGATGACGAATACGACACCGTCGGCGGCCTTGTCACCTCGGCCATCGGCCACCTGCCCGAGGCCGGTGAGGAACTCGCCCTCGGACGCTTCCACTTCCGCGTCGGTCGCGCCGACCGGCGCCGGGTGCAGAGCTTCGTGGTCAGCGTCAATGCCGCCGAATAGGCGATCCGGCTCAAGCTGGCTTCAGGTCCTGTCGCTGCTGCTGGCCCTCGCTTGGGCCGGCATCGCCGCGGCCGCTCCCGCGCAGGTGCCCGCGGGTCCCACTGATGCCGCCACTGCGGCTGCCGCCGCCACCGTCGGCAGCACGCCCTTCGGCGTCGATCCGCCGCGCATCGGCGTGGTCACGATGGAACCGGGCAATGAATTCTGGGAACGCTTCGGGCACGACGCGATCGTGGTGGAGGACGGCGACGCCGTCTCCTACAACTTCGGCTTCTTCGACATGTCCGAGCCGGGCTTCGTGCGCAACTTCATCCGCGGCCACATGCGCTATTACCTGGTCGCATTGCCGCTGGCCCGGGACCTCGCAAGCTATCGGGAGGAAGGCCGCGGCGTCACCGTGCAATGGCTGGACCTCGATCCGTCCCAGGCACGCGAACTCGCGCAGGCGCTGGCGTTCAACGCCCGTCCCGAAAACGCCCGCTATCGCTACGACTATTACGCCGACAACTGCTCCACCCGCGTGCGCGATGCGCTCGACCGCGCCTTGGGTGGCGAAATCCGCAATCAGCTGACCGGCCGCTCGCAAGGCAACACCTATCGCAGCGAATCGGTGCGCCTGGCCTGGCCTGCGAAATGGATGGCGTTCGGATTCCACCTGGGCATGTCCGGCTACGGCGACCGACCGCTGTCGCGCTGGGAAGAAGCCTTCATCCCGATGCGTTTGCGCGATTCATTGCGCGAAGTCCGTCGCAGCGACGGACGGCCGCTGGTGTCGTCGGAACAAGTCCTGTTGCCGCACAAGCTGAAGCTGCCTCCTGACGAGATGCCTCGCTGGAAGACGATCGCGCTGTTCGCCGGCCTGGCTGCCGCCTTGGCGACTGCCTGGCTTGGCCGGCGCCGGCCGCGACTGGTTGCCGCGTTGGCCATGCCGTATTGGCTGGTCAGCGGCGTCGCCGGCGCAGTGATGTTGTACCTGTGGGCCGCCACCGCGCATGTCGCGGGCCATGGCAACGAAAACATCCTCGTGCTCAGCCCGCTGTGCCTGTTGCTGCTGGCCGGTGCTTGGCAGGTCGTGCGCGGACGCGCGGCGCCGCGCTGGTTCCGGATCCTGCTGTGGGTGGTCGCGGCCAGTGCAGCCATTGCCGGCTTCCTGAAGTTCCTGCCCTTCCGGCCGCAGGAAAACGTCGAGTGGGTGCTGTTGTTCCTGCCGATGCACCTGGCTCTGGCGCGGACATTCGACCCCAAGCGCTGAATCACGGATGATGCGCGGCATGGATAGCCCAGCCAGCACGACACCCGATCCAGACGAAATGCCCAGCTCGATGGTCCGCAACCTGGCGTCCTATTCCGTGGACGGAACCAGGCTGGCGGACATCTCGCTGGAAGAGATCAGCGATGCGCTGGCATCGAAGGAAACCGGCTTCGTCTGGGTCGGCCTGTACCGGCCCGACGAACCCCTGCTGCTGAAGATGCAGGAAGAATTCGGCCTGCATCCGCTGGCGGTGGAAGATGCGCTGAAGGCGCACCAGCGCCCGAAGGTCGAACTCTACGGCGACTCGCTGTTCCTGGTGCTGCAGACCGCGCAGGTGGTGAAGGGGCACATCGAATTCGGCGAGACGCATGTCTTCATCGGCCCGCGCTACCTGCTGACCGTTCGCCACGGCGCGTCATTGCCCTTCACCCCTGCACGCGAACGCTGCGAGCGCAACACCACGCTGATGCAACTCGGGCCGAGCTACGGACTGTATGCGGTGCTCGACGCGGTGGTGGACAACTACTTCCCGATCGTCGAGGAGTTCAAGGACGAATTGAACGAGCTCGAGAAGGACATCTTCGCCGAGGACTATCGCCGCGAGACCATCCATCGCCTGTACGAACTCAAGCGCGACCTTACCCAGATGCGGCTTGCCGTGTCGCCCATGCTGGACATGCTCAACCAGCTGGTGCAGTTGTATCCAACACTGATCCGGGACGAAGTTCGCGTGTACCTGCGCGACGTGCACGACCATGTGGTGCGCGTGAACGAGGCCACCGACACCATGCGTGAGATGCTGACGGCAGCGATGTCGGTCAACGTGTCACTGGTGACCGTGGCCCAGGGCGAAATCGTCAAGCGGCTGGCCGGCTGGGCGGCATTGCTCGCCGCGCCGACTTTGCTCACCAGTTGGTACGGCATGAACTTCGAACACATGCCCGAGCTTGGCGGCCGTTACAGCTATTGGGTCGTGATCGCCATGACCTTGGCGATCTGCCTCGGCCTTTACCGCTTGTTGCGCAAGGCTCGCTGGCTCTAGCGGGTGATGCCGTGCTTTCCGGCGTAGGCGAACAATTCGAGGCGACTTGATACCTCGAGCTTCTCGTAGATCGATGCGATGTGGTTGCGCAGCGTGTGTTCGCTGATATGCAAGCGCTCGGCGATGACCTTGCTTCCGGCCGCCGCATCACCGCCAATCTCGGCCACGATCTGTCTTTCACGAGGAGTCAGGCTGGCGATCTTTCGCTGCTCGGGGTTCTGCGCTTCGGCCGCCTTGTTGCGCGACAGCTCGAGGAAGATGCGACCGGTGGCGGAACGGTCCAGCCAGATCTCGCCTTCGTACACCTTCTGGATCGCCTTCAGGATGGTTTCGGCCGACTCGCCTTTTTCCACCACGCCCATGGCGCCCGCCAGCACGGCCGCGTCGTGCACTGAAGAGTCGCGCGATCCGGTCAGTACCAGCACCTTGGCCTGCGACTTGGCGATCAGGTTGGGAATGGCATTGATGCCGCTCTCGCCACCCAGGTCGATGTCGAGCAACACGATGTCGGGCTTGGCTTCGTCCAGCAGGCGCATCGCCTCGGCCGACGTGGTCGCCTTGCCGATCACGACCATGCGCGGGGATTCGCCCTCGATCAGCTTCTCCAGGCCCCACAGCACGCTGCGATGGTCATCGACGAGAAGGATCTTGATCTGGTTTTCGACAGCGGGGCTGGGCATAGGCGGTTGGTACCACTCAAAGCGGGATGGCAATACGTACCATGGTATACCCCAACGGGTCGCGCTCAACCACGCATGACCCGCCCAGTGACCGGGTCCGGGCCGCGATGGACCGGGGGGTGAAGCCCGGTTCCTCGTCCGGCGGGCCGTCGGGGCTCTCGTTGGCGATTTCCAGCATCAGCCGGTTGCCCTCGCTGCGCATGCCCACGTAAGCCTGTTTTGCCTTGCTGTGGCGCAGGATATTGCTCAGTCCCTCGGAAACGATCTGCAGGGCCGCGCCGGCCACCTGCGAGCTGACGGTCAGGTCGGTATCGCATCGGACATCCACCTCGATGCCGTAGAAGCGATGGTAGTGGCTGGCCTGGTCGCGCACCGCCAGCACCAGCGAATCCCCGGCCAGGCTGGTGTCTTCCTGCAGCGTCGTCATGTAGCGGCGCAGGTCGCGGATGGTGTTTTCGGTCATGCCCAGCAGCTCGCCCAGCCTGGGGGAAAGCGGATTGTCTGGCCCGGCTTCGCGCGCGACGGCGTCCAGGCCCAGCTTCAGGCCGATGTAGGGCTGGATGGTGGTGTCGTGGATGTCGAGCGAAATCCGGTAGCGTTCGTGCTCGGCCGCGCGCGACACCAGCTCATCCATCAGCTGCATGCCCTCCACCACGTTCGAGATGGTGGTCATCAGCTGGCCGAAGAAATCGACGTCCACCTGCTCGAACGAGCGCCGGCCCGCGGTCATGTACACGCGTCCCTCGGTGCCGTCGCGCTGCGAATAGGGCACGGTCATGAAGCTGGTCGTGTCGAGAAGGTTGGCCAGGACCTGGCACTGTTCGGCCATTGCGCTGTCCCGCGACAACAAGCCCGAGCCCGAAAACCAGCGGCGCCATGCCGGCATCTTCTCGTCGTAGCGCGCCGCGAACGTCTGCGGGAAACTGAGCAGGATGGCTGCAGTTTCCTGGGTGATCGCGCTCGGCAACATCGCCTGGCCACGCTTGCGCCCGGACGTGTGGTAGGTGAGGTAGATCGGTGGCGAAGTCGGCCGCTTCAGTACCAGCACGCAGGCGCCGGCGGAAAAAAACTCCAGCGCGCGCTCCAGGTTGGTGCCGACCGCGTGGTCGTGGCCGAAGCGCGGATTCCACTGGTTGTTGATTTCCTGCAGCAGTCGCAATCGTTGGCGATGGGTCACTTCATTCCCGCCCCAGTAGGCAATCATGTAACCCAGGGTCAGCAGGTAGAAGGGCCGCACCACCATGCGGTCCAGGTCGAACGCCAGCCCGTCCTGCGGGAAGGCAAGCACCGCGATGCCGAACAACACCACGGAGGCGAAGGTGACGCGCAGCCCTTCGGCGAACCCGCGCGAAAACGATGCCACCAGGATGGCGAACAGGAACACGAAGAAGAACACGCTGCCGGTGCCGTGGGTCAGCGCCGCCAGGAAGGCCGAGAAGACAACGTCCACCCAGTGTTCGTGGCGCGGGGGCAGCGACAGCGAACGGCGGTTGGCCCGGAACACCAGCGCCCCGCTCCAGACGAAGTAGGCAATGACCGAACCATAGGTCAGGCTGACCAGGCGGCCGGGCTCGCTCGGGTCGATGGCGATGATCAGCAGCGCCGACAGCGCCAGGATGCAGCGCATCACGCCGATCATGCGGGAGTCGACCGAACCGATCGGGAAGGACGGGTCCGTGGTGCCGAGGGACAGCGCGTGCTTGTCGTGTGGCGTCATTGAAACCGGGGCACCGAGGATCGGATGGGCCGAAGTCTAACCCAGGCCCGGCTGGTAGAAGTGCACTAGCGCCTCCGGGCCGGCCTCGGACGGTACTACTAGAAGAAAGGTATTTTCCGCTCATGGGCTGGGCCGGGTCTGGGGGTAGATTCAGCCCCACGTAACCTGCCGGCACGCCGTCATGCCCCAGACCCATCGATCCGAAGAGCGCGTGAGCATGAGGGTGCCGGTGACCCTGCCGGGCGGCCTGACGGGCATGACCCGCGACATCAGCGCCTCTGGCATCTATTTCGAGACCGACAACGAGCCCGTGGGCGACTCCCCGCTGGCGTTTTCGGTGGAATTCAAGAATGAGGTCGGGGTCGGCATGACCCTGCGCTGCCGCGGCCAGGTGCTTCGCGTCGAGCACCAGGGCAGCCGCGTCGGCGTCGCCGCGCGCATCCTGGAATCGAAGCTCGAGCCCGGACGCGCCAAGACACAGGAAATGAAAAAGCTGGTAATCAGCGACGGCTTCGCTGACAGCTTCTAGTACCGGGGAGGGAGGCGCCAAGCGGGTTCCAACAGACGCTGGGGAGCGTCGGAACCGGCGAAGCCGCCCATAACGGCAAAGGCCCGGAGTTGAAGCTCCGGGCCTTTCTTTTTGGGCCCGATGCCTTGAACGACCGCCTCCGGCTTGCATCGCTATACTCGAATTCAAATCGGCGGAAGGAAATCCCGTGAATCACACCGTTCCCGCAAACTTTGCCCACGGCGATTTCCTCGGACATCCGAAAGGCGTCTACATCTGCTTCTTCACCGAAATGTGGGAGCGGTTTTCCTTCTACGGAATGAAGACCCTGTTGTTGTTGTATCTCACCAAGTACCACTTGTTCGGCGACACCGGCGGACTCAACCTGCTCGGCGCCTACGGCGGCCTGGTGTACTGCCTGCCCGTGGTGGGCGGCCTGCTCGCCGATCGCTACCTGGGCACGCGCAAGGCGGTGATATTCGGCGGCGTGCTGCTGTGCCTGGGCCACTTCGGCATGGCCTATGAAGGCACCGCGGCGCAACGAGTCGGCGACGTCGTGGTTCGCGACGACGTGGCCCTGTCGGTTTTCTATTCGTCCCTGGCGCTGATCATCATGGGCGTCGGCTTCCTGAAGCCCAACATCTCGGTCATCGTCGGCAAGCTCTACCCCGAGGGCGATCCGCGCCGCGATTCCGGCTTTTCGCTCTTCTACGCAGGCATCAACCTCGGTGCGCTGTTCGCCTCGCTGGTCTGCGGCGTGCTGGGCGAAGTCTATGGCTGGAAATACGGCTTCGGCGCGGCAGGCCTGGGCATGCTGGCCGGACTGGGCATGTTCCTCTGGGGCCAGAAATTCCTGGATGGCCACGCCGAACCTCCCGAGCCCGCGCTGCTGCGCGAACGCGTCTTCGGCATCGATCGGGAAATCGTCATCTACCTCGGCGCCCTGCTCGGCCTCGCGCCCATCGCCGGCCTGATGTGGGCCACCGGCAACAATGCCTTCAGCCTCGACATCGGCTTCGACCTCACGCTCGCGCAGATGTTGATGCTGCTGGTGCTGGGCATCGTGATGGTGTGGTTCGTGGTCTTCCTGGTGCGCAGCTGCAACCGCGTCGAGCGCCAGCAGATGATCACGTTGATGGTGCTCATCCTGATGGCGCTGGTGTTCTTCACGCTGTACGAGCAGTCCTATGGGTCGTGGGTGGTGTTCACCGACCGCATGCTGACCAAGGACTTCTTCCCCTCGCTGATCGTCGAGGGCGGCTTGCCGCTTTGGTATTTCGTGGTGCCCGTGCTGTTGATGCCGGTGGCCTTCATCGTGGCGAATGCCTTGCAGGTGCGGCGCCCGGGATCGCGACTGCCGATGCTGGTGTTCGTATCGAGTGCAGTCGTCGCATTGGCGATGGTCCTGGGCATGGCGGTATTGCAGCGGCAGACAGGTGGATCGCTCACCTTCCTCGGCGCGCTGTTCATCCTGCTGCTGGCGCCACTGTTTGGCGGGCTGTGGGGATGGCTCGAGCCCTTGGGATTGAACCCGGGAAAACCCCTGAAGAGCTCCATCGGCCTGCTGTTCGGCGCACTGGCCTTCGTTCCACTGGCCATCGCCGCGCAACAAAGTGGCGCCAGCGGCACCTTGTCCAGTGTGTGGTGGCTCGTGCTCGCCTACCTGGTCATCGAGATCGGCGAGATGTGCCTGTCGCCGGTCGGTCTGTCAGCGGTGACCCAACTGTCGGTAAATCGCGTCGTCAGCCTGATGATGGGCACCTGGTTCCTGGCCACGGCGTTTTCGGAAATGCTGGCGGCGAAACTCGGCACCCTGGCGTCGATCGAGGATGCCGGCGAACTGGCGCAGCACTCCGCGGGCTGGATAGATGCAGCCGCGAAGTACGAAGGCCTATTCTGGACCCTGACCTGGGCCGGACTGGGCTGCGCGCTGGTCGCGCTGCTGGCGGTGCCACTGCTCAATCGCGGCATGCACGGCGTCAAGTAAAGGCCAGCCTAGCCGGCTTGCGACTCCGCGATTTCGCCAACCACTTCGCGCAGGCCCACGCGCCAATCGGGAAGGCGCAGTCCGAAATCGCGCGCGAAGGCCGAGGCATCGAGCCGCGAATACGCGGGGCGCTTGGCCTTGGTCGGAAATTCCTGGCTGGCAATGCCGATCAGCTTCGGCGCCTTGGCCAACACACCCGCGACCAGGGCATCGCCATAGATGGCCATCGCGAAATCGTGCCAGGTGCATTCGCCGTCCGCGACCACGTGCCAGGTTCCGTTCGCCTCGGGGTTGCGGGCCAGCGCGAGTGCCGTTGCAGCGGCAAGCCAGCGCGCCGGTGTCGGCGAGCCGACCTGATCGTTGACGATGCGGATTTCATCGCGCTCGCGCGCCAGTTTCAGGGCCGTGCGCAGGAAATTCTGTCCGCGCGCGGCATACACCCACGCCGTGCGCAGGATCACGTGTCGGCAGTCGCTGGCGCGAATGGCCTGTTCGCCCGCAAGCTTGGTCTTGCCGTAGACGCTGACCGGACCGGTGGCATCGTCTTCGCGGATCGGCCGGCGAAGGCGGCCGTCGAAAACGTAGTCGGTCGAATAATGCACCAGCATCGCATCTTCACGCTTGCACGCTTGCGCGAGTTCGCCCACCGCGTCGGCATTCACGCGTTGCGCGATGGCAGGCTCATCCTCGGCGCGATCCACTGCCGTATGCGCGACCGCATTCAACACCATGCCGGGCTTGTACTCGCGGACCAGCGCGTCGAGCACGCCCGGCTTCTCGAAATCAACCTGGCCGCAAGCCTGCCGGCCGGCGAGCTTGCCGGAATAAGTGAACGGATGGATCTCGCCAAGCGGGGCGCAGGCGCGATGCAATTCGTAACCCAACTGGCCGTCGGCGCCAAGCAGCAGGATTTTCATGGTTGGTACTCCGGCAGTCTTTCTTCAGCGATATCGTCCAGGTACGGAAGCCGCGCGTCCTTGTCGGACAGCAGGGGTTCGCTGACCGGCCAGTCGATGGCAAGCCGCGCATCGTCCCATCGGATGCCCGCATCGGCCTCGCGCAGGTAGGGCGCCGTGCAAAGATAATGGAATACCGCGCGCTCCGAAATCACCACGAAGCCATGCGCGAATCCTTCCGGAATCCAGAACAACCGGCGATTGTCCGCGCTCAGCAACACCGACGTGGCCTGGCCGAAATTCGGCGAGCCGCGGCGGATGTCCACGGCCACGTCGTAAACCTCGCCTTCCATCACGCTGATCAGTTTTCCCTGCGGCTGCGGCCACTGGTAGTGCAGCCCGCGCAATACGCCGCGCGACGAACTCGACACATTGCTCTGGACGAAATCCAGGTCCAGGCCGTGCCCGGCCCAGCGCGACTTGTTCCAGGACTCGAAGAAACTTCCGCGGCTGTCACCAAAGACCTGCGGCTCGATCACCACGCAGCCTGGCAAGGAAGTCTCGATCAATTTCATTCGATCGGCCCGTGCTCGAGCAGGCTCAGCAGGTATTGCCCGTAACCGTTCTTCGCCAGTGGCGCGGCCAGCGCACGCATCTGGTTGGCGTCGATCCAGCCCTTGAAGAAGGCGACCTCCTCGGGACAACAGACCCGCAGGCCTTGCCGCGCTTCAATCGTCTCGATGAAATTGGAGGCCTGGTTCAACGTCTCGTGGGTGCCCGTGTCCAGCCAGGCATAACCTCGGCCCAGCTTTTCCAGTTGCAGGGACCCGTCTTCCAGGTAACAACGATTGAGATCGGTGATTTCCAGCTCGCCGCGTGGCGAAGGCTTAAGTGCGGCAGCGAAGTCGCTGGCGCGGCCGTCGTAGAAGTACAGGCCGGTGACGGCGTAGTTCGATCGTGGATCGGTCGGCTTTTCTTCAAGCCCCACCACGCGCCCGTCGGCGTCGAATTCGGCAACGCCGTAACGTTCTGGATCGCGCACGTAGTAACCGAACACGGTGGCGCCATGTTCGCGGGCATTGGCACGACGCAACAAGTCGCTCAGGCCCTGCCCGTGGAAGATATTGTCGCCCAGCACCAGGCAGCTCGGTGCGCCGTCAAGGAATTCCCTGCCGATCAGGTAGGCCTGCGCGAGTCCGTCCGGGGACGGCTGCACGGCGTACTCGATGTGCATGCCCCACTGCGAGCCGTCGCCCAGCAGGCGCTTGAACAGCTCCTGCTCATGCGGCGTGTTGATGATCAGCACTTCGCGGATACCGGCCAGCATCAGCACGCTGAGCGGGTAGTAGATCATCGGTTTGTCATACACCGGCAGCAACTGCTTGCTGATGCATTGCGTGATCGGGTAAAGCCGCGTGCCGGAGCCTCCGGCCAGGATGATTCCCTTGCGTTGGCGGCTCATGCGCCCTGCCCCATGCGTTCCATGCGATAGCTTCCGTCCAGCACGCGCCCCACCCATGCCTCGTTGTCGAGGTACCAGTTGACGGTGCGTGACATGCCATCCTCGAAACCGACCTTCGGCGCCCAGTCGAGCTCGCGCTTCAACTTCGATGCATCGATCGCGTAGCGGCGGTCGTGGCCGGGACGGTCGGCGACATAGGTGATCTGGCTTGCGCGCGGCTGGCCGTCGGCGCGCGGGCGGCGAACATCCAGCAGGGCGCAGATGGCGTTGACCACGTCGATGTTCTTGCGCTCGGCATCGCCGCCAACGTTGTAGGTTTCGCCGATGCGTCCCGATTCCAGCACACGCCGGATGGCGGCGCAGTGGTCGGATACGAACAACCAGTCGCGCACGTTCAGGCCATCGCCGTAAATGGGCAGCGGCGCGCCGGAGGTCGCCTTCTGGATGATCAGTGGAATGAGTTTTTCCGGGAACTGGTAGGGACCGTAGTTGTTGGAACAATTCGTGGTCAGCACCGGCAAGCCGAAGGTGTGGTGGAAAGCACGCACCAGGTGGTCGGAGGCGGCCTTGCTTGCCGAATACGGCGAGTTCGGCGCGTAAGGAGTTTCCTCGGTGAACGCCCCCGAATCGCCCAGCGAGCCATATACCTCGTCGGTCGAGACGTGCAGGAAGCGGAAGCGGTCGCGCGCCTCGGGGGCGGAATCTCGCCAGTAGTCGCGCACCGCTTCGAGCAGCGAAAGCGTACCGACGACGTTGGTCTGCACGAAGGCGGCCGGACCGTCGATGGAACGGTCCACATGGCTTTCGGCCGCGAAGTTGACCACTGCCTCGGGCTGGTACTGGGCCAGCAGCTTCGAGACCAGCGCGCGGTCGCCGATGTCGCCGTGCACGAATACGTGGCGGGGGTCGGCGTCGATGGACGCCAGGGTGTCCCGGTTTCCCGCATACGTCAGCAGGTCGAGGTTGATGACCCGGATGTCCCCGGCCTCCATCGCCTCCAGCACGAAATTGCCGCCGATGAAGCCTGCACCGCCCGTGACCAGCCAAGTTTTCATCAATTGCTTCCCGGGGCCGCGCGGACGGCGGCCTACCGCCTATTTTGGCAGGTTGGGTCTAACTTAGTCGAACCGGACCGCACAGCTTGGCGGGACCGGCCGGGAAATGGCCGGGCCGATGGCCGCTATCGCAAATTTTTCTCGTTCCGACCAATGCAGGATTCATGAATGCGAGCGAGGCCTGGTTCACCAATCCTGTTCAGCGCCGGAAACGGCCAGGAGGCGGAACCATGGACAAGATCGAAGGTTGGGACCACGAGGTCCTCGTCCAGGACGTGACCCTCAAGTTCCTGGGCATCAGCCCGCGGATCGAGGCCCTGCGCGGAGCCATCGCCAAGGTCGCGCAGGCCCTGGCACCCGTACTGGTCACGGGGGAAATCGGCACCGGCAAGGAATTGGTCGCCCGGCTCATCCACGAGCGATCCAGTCGTGCGGCCGGGCCGTTCGTCGCCATCAGCGGCGCGGCGGTGGCACCCGCCTTCTTCCAGCCTGCCTCGAATCCGGCAGACCCTGGCAGCCAGGCGACCCCTGCGCTTGACATCAGCGCGGCAAGCGGCGGCACCTTGTTCATCCACGAAGTGGGCGACCTGTCCCCGGATGCGCAGACTGCGCTGCTGCTGTACCTGCAGCGCGGGGACGGCAACGAACGGGAGCCCCCGGTTCGACTGCTGTCCTCGACCCACGCCGACCTGGAGCGCCGCAGCCACGCCGGCGAATTTCGCGAGGATCTGTTCTACCGGATCGCCAGCCTGCGCCTGGACGTGCCCCCGCTGCGCGAGCGCGGCCCGGACATCGGCCTGTTGGCCCGGCATTTCCTGGACAACTTCTCCGGCGCGCGCGCGCTGCAGTTCGACGACCATGCCCAGCGGCAGCTCACCACGCATGCCTGGCCCGGAAACGTCAGGGAGCTCCGGAATCGCGTCCTGCAGGCCTCGGTGATGTGCGACGGAACGCACCTGACGGCCGAGCTGCTGGGCCTGGCCGAGTCAACCCGACTGCATCGCGAACCAGCCGGCAGCAGCGTGTCCCTGCGCGAAACCCGGCACATGGCGGAGCGCGAGGCAATTACCCAGGCGCTACGCGAAAGCCACGGGCAGGTCCCGGCAGCAGCGGCCGCCCTGGGAATCTCGCGCGCACAACTCTATCGGTTGATAGGTCGACTGCACGTCGACCATCACCTGGCCTACGACCCCGATCAGAACGGGATGTCGTCGTCCGGGAAGGACTCGTCAACACGGGCCGCGGGTGCCGGCGAGCCGGATCCGCTGCGCTCGTAACCGCCGGTCGCACGCTGCGGACGCTCACCGCCGCCGCTGCGCTCGCCACGTTCCGCGCCGCCCGGCATGCCGCCAAGCATCTGCATTTCGTTGGCGATGATGTCGGTGCTGTACTTTTCGACGCCTTGTTTGTCGGTGTACTTCTCGGTGCGCAGCGAGCCTTCGATATAGACCATGCCGCCCTTCTTCAGGTATTCGCCGGCGATCTCGGCCAGGCGGCCGAAGAACTTCACGCGATGCCACTCGGTGCGTTCCTGCTTTTCGCCGTTCTTGTCCTTCCAGCTTTCGTTGGTGGCGATCGACACCGATGCAAGCGCAGCGCCCGCCTGCGAATAACGGACCTCAGGGTCCTTTCCGAGCGTCCCGACCAGAATTACCTTGTTGACGCCGCGTGCCATGGTCGTGCTTCCTTATCTGGGGTTGTTGCCAATAGCCTGATTATAGCCAGCCCGGGCCGCAACCCGCTGTTTCCCCCTTCGTCCGTAGGAAAACGGCTGCACCGAGCGCCGCCCGCTTATAATTGCCGCCATGCCCGCCCTCGATGCCGCCACCGGCCAAACCGGAATCTCCGAAGTCCAGGCCCTGGCCGCCGCGGAGATGAGCCAGGTAAACGCCGTGATCCGCCGCCGCCTGGGCTCGGATGTCGCCCTCATCAACCAGATTTCCGAGCACATCGTCGCTGCCGGCGGCAAGCGCCTGCGGCCCATGCTGACCGTCATCGCCGCCCGCGCGCTCGGCTACGCCGGCGACAGCCATTTCCAACTGGCGGCGATCATCGAATTCATCCACACCTCAACCCTGCTGCACGATGACGTGGTGGACGAGTCCGACCTGCGTCGCGGGCGCAAGACCGCCAACGCCTTGTGGGGCAATGCGCCCAGCGTGCTGGTCGGAGACTTCCTGTACTCGCGCAGCTTCCAGTTGATGGTCGAGCTCGACTCCATGCCGGTGATGCACGTGCTGGCCGACGCCACCAACCGGATCGCCGAAGGTGAAGTGCTGCAGTTGCTGCACGTCGGCAACCCCAACACCACCGAAGCCGACTACCTGCGGGTAATCAGCCGCAAGACTGCCGTCCTGTTCGCCGCAGCCACCCGCCTCAGCGCCATGCTGGCCGGCGCATCGCCCAAGCTGCAACAGGACCTGGCCGATTTCGGCATGAACCTCGGCATGGCCTTCCAAATTGCCGACGACGTGCTCGACTACACCGCGGATGCGGCGGCGCTGGGAAAGAACCTGGGCGACGACCTGGCCGAAGGCAAAGCGACCTTGCCGGTCATCCATGCCTTGTCGCAAGCCAACCCGGAGGTCCGGGAAAAGCTCGCCCGCATCATCGCCGACTGCGATGTCGACGCCTTGGGGCAGGTACTCGACGCCATCCACCAGCACGGCAGCCTGGCATACAGCCGGCAGATGGCCGAGCACTACGCGCGCGCGGCGGAAGCGAACCTCGCCGCACTGCCCGACAACCGCTGGACGCGCGCCCTGCACGCCCTCGCCCTCTATTCGATCGACCGCCAGAGCTGAAGCGACGCGGCAGGCCGATCAGCGCCGCGCAAAAACTTCGCCGAAGAATGACTTCATCAAGGCGACGCTGCGGCGGTAGCTCGGCGCGTGGTATTCGCAACCCGGCACCGTGCCGTGTTCATCGGGCTCGGCGAAACAATGCACCGCGCCTCCGAAATTCACGAACTGCCAGTCCGCCTTTGCGTCCCGCATCTCCTTCTCGAAGCCGCTGATCGAAGCCGCCGATACGAAACTGTCGTTGGCGCCGTTCATCGACAACACCGGCGACTTCAATACGCCCGCCTTCGCGGGCATCGAAGTACTGAGATTGGCATGGAAGGTGGCGACGCCTGCAAGGTCGGCGCCACTGCGGGCGAGCTCCAGCGCGACCATGCCGCCGAAGCAGAATCCGATCGCACCGATGCGCCCTGCGTCCACCGGCGCCTTGCCCGTGGATTTGCGCAAAGCGGCGAGCGCAGCCTGCACGTGCGAACGGAGCGCGGCGGGATCGGAGGCGGCAGCGCCGGACGCCTTGCCCGCCTCGTCGGCGTTGGCCGGACGCAGGCCGCGGCCATAGACATCGGCCAACAGGATCACGTAGTCCTTGCCGGCGAGGGTCTTGGCTTTGGCCAGGTTGCTGTCGTTGACGCCATACCAGTTGGGAACCATCACCAGGCCCGGCCGCAGCGCCTTGCTCGAATCATCCCAGACCAGGTAACCGTCGAAGGTCTTGCCGCCGTCGGTCCAGCTGATCTTGTCGGCGCGCGGCGCGGCGGCTGCGTTGAACGAAGCGGCGAACAACAGCAATACAATCAGGGCGCGCATGGCACATCTCCTTCCTGGAACCGGAGGGGGATTATCGCCAACCGGCGTCAAGGCCGTGTTATCAGGACACGCCCAGGCCGGGAATCGAACTGATCTGCTTCGGGTCGAAGCCGGCCAGCTTGGCGAAATGCCGGCCGCGTTCGACGTAATCGGCGTAGCGTGGGAAGCTGGGTGCCCCGGGAGACAGCAGGATCACACCCTCGCTCTCCAGGATTTCGCGACCCAGGCGCAGCGCATCTTCCATCTCGGTGGCTTCGGCCAGCGCAAAATGCTTGTTCACCGCGATCTGCTTCAGGCGCTCGTGGATGCGCGGGCCGTTCTGGCCCATCGTGATGACCGCCCGTGGCGGGTCCAGCACCATGCGTTCGGCGAACACACCCCAGTCCACGCCCCGGTCGTAACCACCTACCAGGATCGCGATGCGCCTGCCCTTGTGGCAATCCAGCGCAGCCAGGCTTGCATGCGGCGTGGTGCTGATGGAATCGTTGACGTATTCGATGCCGTCGCGCGCACCGAGCAACTGCAGGCGATGCGGCAGGGGCTTGAAAGTGTGTGCATGCACGGCCAATGACTCGGCGTCCAGGCCCAGTGCCTCGATCGCGGCCAGCGCGGCGCAAAGATTCAGCCGGTTGTGCCGGCCAGGCAGCGGCAGCCCCCGCGTATCCATCACCCGCTGGCGGCCATGGAAGAGTTCCGAATCGCGCAGGTGCCAGCCATCTTCGTCGTTGAACCAGATCACGCGCAAGGACGGCGGCAACTCGGCTTCGGCCAACTTCGGGTCGCCGGCATTCAGGACCGCGACGCGTGGCGACGACTTGGTCAGCAGCGCCATCTTGTCGTCGAAATAACGCTGCTCGGTGCCGTGCCAGTCCAGGTGTTCGGGGTAGAAATTCAGCACCACGGCAACTTCCGGATTGACCGCCTCGCTGGCCTGGTAACTGGACAGTTCAATGGCCCAGTACTGCGGGGCGGGCTCCACATCCAGCAACTCGAGCAGGGGCAGGCCGATGTTGCCGGCCAGTGCGGTGCGGCGGCCGGCCGACCGAAGCAGGTGCGCGATCAGCGCGGTGACGGTGCTCTTGCCCTTGGTGCCGGTGACGCAAACGGTGCGCTCGAAGGGATTTTCCGCAAACCACAATGCGGTGCCGCCGATGAACTGCGTACCATGCAACGCGGCGTCCACGGCCGGCGAGGTATAGGGGCTGATGCCCGGCGACTTGATCACGACCTCGAAGGCGGAAAGCTTTTCGCCATCCACCTCGGTTTCGATGACCAGGTTCGGATCCTCCATCGCCTGCAGGGTTTCAGCCTCGGCTTCCGAACAGAACACCGTGATGCTTTGCCGCGGCAGGCGCCACCGCAATGCCGCCAAGGCGGCGCGGCCTTCACGGCCGTAACCCCAGATCGCTACTGCCTTGCCTTCAAGCTCTGAAATTTTCAAGCAGGGGAATCCAGAGCGGGGTTGGAATACCGTGATCATCCGACGGTTCGAGCAGCGGTTCCAGCATCAAGTCCACAGTTTCGAGTTGCGGCCGGATCTCGCGGACGAATCTCGCGACCAGGGCATCCTCGCGCCAGGACGGATTGGCCGCCAGCGCTGCCATGGCCGCGCGCGACTCCCGGCCCTCGCCCACGCACTCGAAGGGCTTGTGGTCCTGGAACTCAAGCAGGGCATCGAAACCCGGGGCCTGGTCGGGCTCGTCGAGCAGGTTGCGGCCGAAAATCCCCATCAGCCGAGGCTTGGGCATGAAGGGCGCGAGCGCCAGGAACACGAAATGGCATTTCGGGCAGGCACCACACCAGCGCTGCGCGGGCCGTTCGCCGAGCAGGTGGAAGTTGCGATTGCAGCTCGAGAAATGGGCATCGTAGTGGTCTATACGAGCAAACTGGCGGGCGACGGCCAACTCTGAAAACGGGCGGATAAGTGAGAAATAGTTCACATCGCTTGCCACGTGCGAACGCAGGTGCGCGGCAAAGTCGCGCTCGAACGCCCAGCCCTTCGACCACTGGTGGTTCACTTCGCCGGTGCCCGGGATCAGGCTGCCATAGCTGGCCGATCTCTCGTTGGAAAACACGACCTGGTCGGCATCGTGCAGCAACGCAGCCAGCACCAGGATCGCCGAATTGATGGCGGTCACCGGGATGTGTCCGTTGAGCGCGCCAAGCTTGTTCATTTCAAACAGCTCGGGCGCCAGGCTGCGGCCGATGTTCAACATCGGCAGGCCGGTGCGCTCGGCGCAGGCCTTGATCAGCGGCGACGAGCCGACCCACACGACCGTCTGCGCCACGCCCGCCTTGCGCAGCGCTTCGATGGATACCAGCGAATCCTTGCCGCCGCCAATCGCCACCAGCGCATGCTTGCGCAAGCCGATGGCAGGCGCGGGTGCAGGCCTGTCGGCAGCGACGGGAAAACGGATCTTGCCGCGCAGGACCATGCCGTTGCGGTAGGCAAATTCGCCCAGCCCGTTCTCGTAGAGTTCGGTCATCAGCGCCGCGGTGTCGGCATCGATCGAATAACCATCGATCTCGATGCGCGACGGCGCAGCCGCCTTGAAATAGCTGACGCCGGCGATCAGGTGCAGCAAGCGAAGCGCCTGCTCGACTGCGTCGCGTCGCGCCACATCGAGTTGGTAGGGCGCAGCCGGGAAACGGATGGTTTCGGTGAGCTCGGGACCCTGGTCGAAGGCATAGACCAGGCTTGCCACGCCGCTGGCCTCGTCGAAGTGGCAGCGGAGGAAGCGAAAGGCCTGGATGGCCTGGCGGTCGAACTGGAAATCAGCCATCGATAATGTCCTCCTGCGGCAACTCGCGCAGGTTGTAGCGGTTGGCCATCACGAAACCGTAAGCGCCGGTATTGGCGACCAGCAGCACGTCGTCGGCGGTCGTGGCCTCGGGCAAGTGTCGGCGCCGGCCAAGCACGTCGCCTGTTTCACAGATGGGGCCGACGACTTCCGCCGGCAAGCCCGCTGCATCGTCCAGCCGGGAAAGATTCACGATCTCGTGCCACGCGTTGTACAGCGCCGGCCGCAACAAGGCATTCATGCCTGCATCCGCGCCAATTCGGCGCACGCCCAGCTTCGACGACACCTGCGTCACTCGGGCGAGCAGCACGCCCGCCTCCGCCACCAGGTAGCGGCCGGGTTCGATCCACAGCGCGTATTGCGGCCACATTGATTTGATCTCTGCCATCGCCAGGGCAAATGCCGGCACGTCGAAGGCCTCGCCTTCCGGCTCGTAAGGCACGCCGATACCGCCGCCGACATCGATGGCCGACACCGTGCCGATGGTCTCGGCCAGGTTGACCAATTGCGCATAGACCTGCGGCCAATGCTTCACGTCCACGATGCCGCTGCCGACATGGGCATGCAGCACGGTGATGCCCGCCTGTACCTCGCGGGCAACCGCCATGAATTCCGGCAGGCCCTCGGCAGGCAAGCCAAACTTTGCCTGGCGACCGCCAGTTCGCACTTTTTCGTGGTGGCCGAGGCCGTAGCCGGGATCGATGCGCAGCACGATCTGCCGACCGCGGAAAAGTTCGGGCCAGGCGCGCAAGGGGAAGACACTGTCCACCGTTACCCAGGTGTCGCGCGCCAACGCCGCCTCGTATTCCGCACGCGGCGCGAAACTGGGCGTGAACAATACTCGGGTCGGATCGAGGCCTGGCAGCAAACCAAACAGGTGGTCGAGTTCCGCCTTGGACACGCACTCGAATCCAAAGCCTTCGGCATCCAGCGCGCGCAGCACCGCGGGATTGGAATTCGCCTTCAGCGCGTAGAAGCGTCGGTCCACGGCACCGACATCGGCCAACGCACGTGCGCGAGCGCGAACCGTTGGCAGGTGATAGACGTAACGCGGCGTGCCACGGGCCGCGATTTCAAGCAATTGCCCGCGCGCCTCCTGCCACCAGTGCCGTGGCGCAATGGCCGCCTTGTCCACACCCAGCTTGCGCCAGCTCGGGCCGAATACTTCCGCCTCGTCCACCGGCATTGCGCCGGAATGGATCAGCAGTTCGTGCAGGCGCGGCATCAGGTCGTCGGCCAGCGCCTCGTCCAGCACGAAGGTGAGGTTGAGGTCGTTGGAACTCTGCGAGATCAGGTGCACGCGTTCGCGGCCGAACTCGCTCCAGACGTCGGTCAGCTTGTGCAACAGCGAACGCATGCCGCGACCGACCAGTGTTACGGCGCTGCAGGGCGTGATCACCTTGACCCGGCACACTTCGGCCAGGTCCGCGCACAGCGCGTCCAGCACGTTGGAATTGACCAGGTTGTCGGAGGGGTCCAGCGACACCGTGACGTTGGCTTCCGACGAGCCGATCAGGTCGATGGACAGGCCTCGTCGCTTGAAGCGTTCGAACACGTCCGCCAGGAAGCCAACCTGTTGCCACATGCCGATGGTTTCCATGGACACCAGCACGATGCCGCGGCGCGAACTGATTGCCTTCACGCCGGCCAGGGTGGCGGCGCGGTGGTCGATGACGGTGCCGGCCATGTGCGGGCGTTCGGTGTCGCGGATCCAGATCGGGACGCGCGCCTCGCGACAGGGATGGATGCAGCGCGGATGCAGCACCTTGGCGCCGGTGCTGGCGATTTCCTGCGCCTCCTCATAGTCCAGGCGCGTCAGCAATCGCGCGTCAGGCACCTGGCGCGGATTGGCGCTGAACATGCCGGGCACGTCGGTCCAGATTTCAACGCGGCGCGCCTGCAGCAGCGCACCGAAATAGGCCGCCGACGTGTCCGAGCCGCCGCGGCCGAGGATGGCGGTGCCGCCGTCTTCACTGCGGGCGATGAAACCCTGGGTGATCAGCAGCCGGGCATTCTTCGCGAAGCGAGCGCGCAGCGTCGGGTCACCCTGGTATCGGCACGACACCGACAGGCGTTGCGACCATTCGTTCTGGTTGGGCAGCGATTGCGCCTGCAGCCAGTCACGGGCGTCGAGCCATTCCACCGGCAGGCCCTGCGAGGCCAGATAGGCGACGCCCAGGGTGGAAGACAACAACTCGCCTTGCGCCAGCACCTCCGCCGCCCAGGCAAGGTCGTCACTGTCGCGACGCAGATCCTGCGTCAGGGCGGCGAGCTGCTGAAGGCGGCTGTCGAGCACGGCGGCATCGAGGCCGAGCTCCACGCAGAAGTCGAGGTGGCGCTGCACGATGGCGTCGATTCGCTGCTGCACGCTGGCCAGCGCGCCGCGATGGTCGATGATCGCCTGCAATTCGTTGGTGATGCCCGACAAGGCCGACACCACTACCAGCACGCGGCATTGTTCGTCGCGCACGCGCTCGCGCATCAGCATGCCGATGATGTCCCAGCGATGGCGACGGGAAACACTGGTACCGCCGAACTTCAGGACGATCCAGTCATCCGCGCTAGCGATGGCAGTCATGGCAGGAAGGGGACCCACGGCAAAGGTATGATTCGGGAGCGGTCCGGCGTTCAAGCGACGGCGCACATCCAAGGAATGATAAACGATGGGCCTGCACTGGTGAGCGCGACCAAGCCGCGCGGATTTTCCCAGGTCGATGTGTTCTCCCCGCGTCCCGGGCAAGGCAATCCCCTGGCGGTAGTGCATGTTTCGGACGGCCTGGACACGGCGTCCATGCAGGCGATCGCCAACTGGACGAACCTGGCCGAGACCACCTTCCTCATGCCAGCGACGCTGGCCGAGGCCGACTACCGGGTTCGAATCTTCACCACGCGCCAGGAGATCGCGTTCGCCGGCCATCCCAGCATCGGCAGTGCGCATGCCGCGTTGGCGACGGGCCTGGCGACGATTGGCGAAGGATCCATCCTGAAACAGGAATGCCTTGCCGGCGTGCTGCCGATCCGGGTCACCGGCGATCCGGACGCGCGCACCCTGTCGGTCCGCGTGCCACGTTCACGCATCGTGCGTTACGCCGCCGACGGCGATGCCGCCCTGTGGCATGCATTGCGCGACTGTCGCCTAGGGCGCCTGCCACCTGCACTGGTGGAAGGTGGACGTCGCTGGTGGCTTGCGGAAATGGCCGGCGAAGCCGACGTCCGCACCATGCAGCCGGATTCCTACGCCATCGCCGCGCTGGCGAAGGCCACCGGCAGCCTGGGCCTTTGTGTCTTTGCACGTTGCACGGGCCAGGCCCACGGTCTGGTGGTGCGCGCCTACCCGCTGGGCGTCGGGCTCAACGAGGACCCCGCGTCCGGCGCAGCCAATGCCGCCATCGCCGCCTTCCTCGATGAAGCAGGCGCGCTCGACGGGCTTGGCCGCGCCTATCGGGTCAGCCAGGGCCGGGAAATGTCGCGCGATGCGCAGCTGCAGCTGGAAATCGACCCGGAAGGCCAGGTCTGGGTAGGCGGCCAATGCCACACCGTCGTTGAAGGCAGCCTGCACTGGTAGGCAAAAAAGAAGGGGCCCTTTCGGGCCCCTTCCGGTTCAACGTTTACTTGCAGCAAACTCAACGGCGATAGTTCGAACCGTCATCCACCGGACGCACGTCAACCACGACGCGCATGGTGCGGCCCGGACGACGCGACGAGTACGACGTGTAGGTCTGGCCGGCGTAACGATAGGTCACCGTGTAGCCTTCGACCTGACGGCTGTTGTTGTCATAGTCGGTAACGGTACGGCAACGACGGACGGTGCCCGAGTTGTCGCGATACTGGTCGTAGTTGCCCGACGCATCGTTGTTGCGGTCGATCTGGTTGCCGATCACGCCGCCGATCACCGCGCCGCCAATGGTGGCAGCCTTGCGGCCGTCGCCTTTGCCAGCCTGGTTACCCAGCGCGCCACCGATCAATGCGCCGATCAGCGTGCCGTTGGCGTTGCTGTCCGTGCCATTGCGATAGAGGCGGCCGTTGCTGTCGCGGTAGTAACCGTCGTCATAGGCATTGCTGCGCTCATCCCAGCATTCCTGGCGCTGGTAACCCTGCGCGGCATAGCGGTCGTAGATCGGCACAGCGCTGATCACCGTCGCAACGTCAGTGCGCTGGGTGCGGCTGTTATTGTCGTAGCGGGAGTCGTAACCCCGGCCGTAGTCCTGGGCACCCGCGGCGCCAACAGCGACTGCAGAAATGGCCAAGGCGAGAGCACTTACAGCGATACGTTTCATTGAGAAGACTCCAGTCGCCGGAATTGGCGCAGGCAAACCTTACGAAAGTCCGGCTAACCGCAGCCTTAACTGAATCGGCTTCCTGAACCTCGTTCAGTTTCACGCCAATCCTGTTCAGCCAAGCAGGGTTGCCTCCAGGCTCACCGGAATCGCCAGGGTCCTGGAAATCACGCAATTCTTCTTGGCGTTGTCGGCAATGGCCGCGAATCCGGCGGCATCCAGGCCCGGGACGGTCGCCGAGACGATCAGGTTCACGCCGACGGCACTCGGACCTGCTTCCCCGGTCTCCATCAGCACTTCCGCGCGCGTATCGATGCGGGTCGCGACGTGGCCGGCGTTGCCCAGGATGAAGCCCAGGGCCATGCTGAAGCAGCCCGCATGCGCGGCGGCCAGCAATTCTTCCGGATTGGTGCCCTTCTCTTCGCCGAAGCGGGTGTTGAAGGAGTAGTTCTGCTCGGCGAACAATCCGCTTTGCGGGGTGCTCATCGCGCCCTTGCCGGACTTGAGGTCGCCCTGCCAGTGTGCAGTCGCATAACGCTTGAAGCCCATGGGATTCTCCTCGACGGTTTGATGCGGGGCACCATTATGCCGCGCCTCGCAAGGGCTGCACTTGACGGCTTGACCCCGGCCTCCGCCGGTGGAAGTCTAGGGCTGCCCGGCCCTGCCGGGCCGTCCGCCATGACCGACGCGCGGTTGCACAATGATGCGACCGAAGGCCGCGCTTCCGCGCCGCCGACCATGACGCCCTCAGCGCCTTGAGCAAGGAGAGGTCGTTATGTCGTACAGCACAGCCCAAATCCGCAATGTGGCCCTGGCAGGCCACTCAGGCGCCGGCAAAACAACGCTTTTCGAAGCCCTGCTGCATGCCGGCGGCGCAATACAGACGGCAGGCAGCGTCGAACGGGGCACCACCGTGTCCGACTTCGACCCGATGGAAAAGTCCCGGCAGCACTCGCTCAACACCGCCATCGCTTCCACCGACCATGGCGGCATCCACGTCAACCTCATCGATACCCCAGGATTCCCCGATTTTCGCGGCCCCACCCTGTCGGCGTTTTCGGCGGTTGAAACTGTCTGCGTGGTGGTCAACGCCAGCCAAGGTGTCGAATACGGAACTCGCCGCATGATGGACACCGCGAAATCGCGGAACCTGTGCCGGGTACTGGTAGTGAATCGAATCGATGCCGAACCCGGCAAGCTTGCCGCGCTGATCGGCCAGCTGCGCGATGCGTTCGGCCCTGAATGCCTGCCAATCAACCTGCCCGCCAACAACGGCGCGTCCGTGGTCGATTGCTTCTTCAACCCCACCGGCAGCAGCGATGTGGAGGATGTCGCCACCGCGCACCAGCGCATCATCGACCAGGTGGTGGAGATCAACGAGACGGTCATGGGCCGTTATCTGGAAGAAGGCGAAGAAGGCCTGTCCGGACAGGAACTGCACGACGCCTTCGAACAATGCCTGCGCGAAGGCCATCTCGTGCCAATCTGTTTTGTTTCCGCGCGCACCGGCGCGGGCGTAAAGGAACTGCTGGACCTGGCGGAAAGATTGTTTCCCAGTCCGCTCGAAGGCAATCCACCGATGTTCCGCAAGGGCGCCGGCAGCGAGGTGCAGGACATCGTGCTGCAGGCCGATCCGAAAGCGCACGTCATCGCCGACGTTTTCAAGATCGTCAACGATCCCTTCGTCGGCAAGCTCAGCGTCTTCCGCGTCTTCCAGGGCACCCTGAAGCGCGATACCCAGTTATACATCGACGATGGCCGCAAGCCCTTCAAGGTCGGCCACCTGTTCAAGCTGCGCGGCAAGGACCATGTCGAGATCGACCAGGCCATTCCCGGCGACATCGCCGCCGTGGCCAAGGTCGAGGAAATCCATTTCGATGCCGTACTGCATGACTCGCACGAAGACGACCACATCCACCTGGCGCCGATCGAGTTTCCCAAGCCGATGTTCGGCCTGGCCATCGAGGCGGCAACGCGCGGACAAGAACAAAAGCTCGCCGTGGCGCTGCAGAAACTTGCCGAGGAGGACCCGGGTTTCAGTGTCGAGCACAATCCTGAATTGAATGAGACCGTGGTGCGCGGCCTCGGCGAATTGCACTTGCGGGTGATGATCGAGCGCATGAAGGAACGCTATGGCGTGGACGTGCACGCGCGACCGCCGCGCATCGCCTATCGTGAAACCATCGGCGCCCATGCCGAGGGCCACCACCGGCACAAGAAGCAGACCGGCGGCGCGGGACAATTCGGCGAAGTCTTCCTGCGCGTGGAACCGCTCGATCGCGGCACCGGTTTTGAATTCGTCGATGCGGTGAAAGGCGGCACCATCCCCGGGCAGTTCATCCCGGCGGTGGAAAAAGGCGTGCGCCAGGTGCTGCACGGCGGCGCGGTCGCGGGCTATCCGCTGCAGGACGTTCGAGTAACGGTTTACGACGGCAAGTACCATCCGGTCGATTCGAAAGAAGTAGCCTTCGTCGCGGCCGGCAAGAAAGCCTTCCTGGACGCCATCACCCGGGCGCGACCGCAAGTACTCGAGCCCATCGTGGACCTGGCAGTGACGGCCCCGGAAAACCACATGGGCGACATCACCGGCGGCCTGGCCTCCAAGCGGGCGCGAATCAACGGCACGGACTCCACGCGGGACGGCGAGGTGTTGATCAAGGCGCAGGTGCCCTTGTCGGAGCTGCGCGACTATGCCGCCGAGCTGAAAGGCTCGACCGGGGGTCGCGGTCGCTACGACCTGGAGTTCAGCCATTACGAGCCGGTGCCGCCGCCCGTGCAGAAACAGTTGATCGAAGCCTACAAGCCACGGCACGATGAGGACTAGCCGAACGGATCGATCAGATGGCAAAGGCAAGAAACGCGCAGGCCGCCATGCGCCTTGAAGACATTCCCAATATCGGTCCGTCCATCGCCGACGACCTGCGCGCGCTCGACATCTACGAGCCCGCGCAGCTGGTCGGCCAGGATCCGTATCAGCTGTACCGGCGAATGGGCGAGATTACCGGGGTCGCCCACGACCCCTGCCTGTGCGACACCTTCATTGCCGCCGTTCGCTTCATGGAAGGCGGCCCTTCGCGGCCCTGGTGGTACTTCACGCCTGAGCGAAAGGCGCGGCTGGCAAGGCAGCGTTAGCTGCTTTTCTTCGTGGCGGACTTGTTGCCGGGCTTGTTGCCCGGCTTGGGCTGCAGCATCGTGCCCGTGCATTTCGACGAGCCGCAGCGGCAGGCCCACAACTTCTTCAATCGTTCGGTATGCGCTTCGGCGAGCACGATGCCGTAGTTGTAGGTGAGTTCCTCGCCCGGCTTGATGGCGCGCATCGCCTCGATGAAGACAGCGTCCTTGGCGGGATCCTCGTCCTCGTCCTCCACAAGCACGGCTTCGCAGTTCGGATCGCAGCTGTGGTTGATCCAGCGCGCGGCATTGCCGCCGACGTTGGCATCAATCACATAGACATGATTGAGGGTGAACAGGAAGGTGTGGCCGGTGTCCACGTCGTCGGAATAGACGCGGTCCACTTCCTTGTGGGTGCGGTGGCGGCCCTTGTATTCGATCAGGCGTTCGCCCTTGCGGATGGGGGCGATGGCGAACACGCCGTTGCCATGGATTGCGGAGCGGCGGGTGGCTATCTTGGCGGGCATCGGAGGGAAGCGGTGATGAACAGCGCACATTGTCGCGCACTTCGCGTGATTGAGCGTGCCCGATTGATATAGTACAATTTCGGTACTGATTGACTTCCCGCTTTGAATCCTCTGGGCAAGCCCATGCTTCGGGTCACCAAACTTACTGACTACGCCACCGTCGTGCTGGCCGCCCTGGCCGTTGCGCCAAACCGCGTGCACAGCGCCGCCGAGCTGGCCGAACGCTCGCACCTGGAGTTGCCCACGGTCAGCAAGGTCCTCAAGCCGCTGGCCCACGCCGGCCTGGTGACGGGTTTCCGCGGCGCAAGCGGCGGCTATCGCCTGGCCCGCGCACCCGGCCAGATCAGCCTGATCGAGATCGTCGAAGCCATCGAAGGCCCGCTGGGCATGACCGAGTGCTCCGGCGAACACAGCAGCTGCGAGCACGAGCCGCATTGCGGCGTGCAAGGCCACTGGCGACAGATCAACGACGTCATCGCCGATACGCTGCGCGGCATGACCCTGGCCCAGATGCTGCCCAAGGCCATCCCCATCAAACTTGCGAGCGCCTGACGCCATGGCCATCGAACGCACCGAGATCGAACGCCAGCTCGAGCGCCGCTACGACGCCGGCTTCGTCACCGATATCGAAAGCGACACCCTGCCACCCGGCTTGTCCGAGGACACGGTCCGCTTCATCTCGGCCAAGAAGGGCGAGCCCGAATGGATGACCGAGTGGCGCCTGAAGGCCTACCGGCACTGGCTGACCATGCCGATGCCCGACTGGGCCGCACTCGAGATTGCGCCGATCGACCTGCAGGCGATCAGCTTCTTCGCCGCGCCCAAGAAGAAATACGCCTCGCTCGATGAAGTCGATCCCAAGCTGCTGGAAACCTACGAGAAGCTCGGCGTGCCGCTGCACGAGCGCGCCCGCCTTGCCGGCGTGGCCGTGGATGCGGTGTTCGACTCGGTGTCGGTGGGCACGACCTTCAAGAAGGAACTCGCCGAGAAGGGCGTGATCTTCTGTTCGTTCTCCGAAGCCGTGCAGGAACACCCCGAGCTGGTGAAGCAATACCTGGGCAGCGTGGTGCCGCCCGGCGACAATTATTTCGCCGCGCTGAATTCGGCGGTCTTCTCGGACGGCAGCTTCGTGTTCATTCCTCGTGGCGTCCGTTGCCCGATGGAGCTCAGCACTTACTTCCGAATCAACGCCCGCGACACCGGCCAGTTCGAACGCACGCTCATCATCTGCGAGGACAAGGGCCACGTGTCGTACCTCGAGGGCTGCACCGCGCCGATGCGCGACGAGAACCAGCTGCACGCCGCCGTGGTCGAGCTGGTCGCCCTGGAAGACGCCGAGATCAAGTATTCGACCGTGCAGAACTGGTACCCCGGCGATGAAAATGGCGTTGGCGGTATCTACAACTTCGTGACCAAGCGCGGCGAATGCCGCGGCGCGCGCAGCAAGATTTCCTGGACCCAGGTGGAAACCGGCTCGGCGATTACCTGGAAGTATCCGAGCTGCGTGTTGCGCGGTGACGATTCCACCGGCGAGTTTTATTCGGTGGCGCTTACCCATCATCGCCAACAGGCCGATACCGGCACCAAGATGATCCACCTCGGTGCGCGCACCAAGTCCAAGATCATCTCCAAGGGCATCAGCGCCGGCCGCGGCCAAAACAGCTATCGCGGCCTGGTGAAGATGGAAAAGGGCGCCGAGGGCGCGCGCAACTACACGCAGTGCGATTCCCTGCTGATCGGCAAGAAGTGCGGCGCCCACACCTTCCCCTACATCGAGGTGAAGAACCCGACCGCCACGGTCGAGCATGAGGCGACCACGTCCAAGATCAGCGACGACCAGTTGTTCTATTGCCGGGCGCGCGGCCTCAGCGCCGAAGACGCGGTGTCCATGATCGTGGACGGCTTCTGCAAGCAGGTCTTTCGCGAGCTGCCGATGGAGTTCGCCGTCGAGGCGAAGAAATTGCTGGAAGTGAGCCTCGAAGGCGCCGTGGGCTGAGCCGAGTCACAAAACGAAACGAATCGAACGGAATCAACATGCTGACTATCCAAGACCTCCACGCCACCGTCGGCGGCAAGGAAATCCTCCGCGGCCTGACGCTGTCCGTAAAGCCGGGCGAAGTTCACGCCATCATGGGGCCGAACGGCGCCGGCAAGTCCACCCTGGGCAATGTGCTGGCCGGCCGCGAAGGCTATGAGGTCACCGGTGGCTCGGTGCAGTTCGAAGGCAAGGACCTGCTGGCCCTTGAGCCGGAAGATCGCGCGGCGGAAGGCGTCTTCCTGGCCTTCCAGTATCCGGTCGAGATCCCGGGCGTCAACAACACCTACTTCCTGCGCGCCGCACTGAATGCGCAGCGTCGCTATCGCGGCGAATCCGAGCTCGATTCGATGCAGTTCCTGAAGCGCGTGCGCGAGAAGATGTCGGTCTTGCACATGCGCGACGACCTGTTGCATCGCGCCGTGAATGAAGGCTTTTCCGGCGGCGAGAAAAAGCGCAACGAAATCTTCCAGATGGCCGTGCTCGAACCCAAGCTGGCGATCCTGGATGAAACCGATTCGGGCCTGGATATCGATGCGCTCAAGCTGGTGGCCGAAGGCGTCAACCTGATGCGATCGCCGACGCGCGCCTTGCTGGTAATTACCCACTACCAGCGCCTGCTCGACTACATCAAGCCTGATTTCGTGCATGTGCTGGCCGAGGGCCGCATCGTCGAGAGCGGCGGCCCTGAACTGGCGCTGGAACTCGAACAGCACGGCTACGCCTGGGTAAAGGACCGCATCGCCCCATGAGTGCCCTGCTCGACTCCCTGCAGGCCAGTTTCGATGCGATGCCCGACAGCGCCGTGAACGCGCTGGGCCTGGGCAACCTGCGTCGCGCGGCGATGCGACAGGCGATTCGCGATGGCCTGCCCACGCAGCGCAACGAGCGCTGGAAGTACACCGGCCTGCGCGCCTTGTCTGCACGTCGCTTCGTGGCGGCGGCCGCGGCGCCCTTGCTACATCCGGCCGCGCTGGACGACATACCCTCGCCTCGCCTCGTCTTCGTCAATGGGATTTTTGACGCGGCCCTGTCGAAGCTGCAGGAATTGCCCGAGGGTGTCACGCTTGGCGCGCTTTCAGCGGCCAAGGCACTGCCCACGCAAGACTTGCAGGCCCTGTTTTCCCGGACCTTCGAAGCAACCGACGAGGCATTCGCCAGGGTCAACGCCGCCCTCGCATCCGATGGCGCGGTGTTGATGATTGCCGCCAATAGCCAGGTCGAAGCACCGCTTCACCTGGTGTTCGTCGGCACGCCAGCAAGCGACGACATCGCGTCGCACCTGCGCCACGCGATCGTGCTGGACGATGGGTCGAGGCTGACACTGGTCGAACACCATGTTTGCGTGGGCAACCATCGCCATCTCGCCAGCCATCTGGTCGATGTCCGGTTGGGCAAAGGCTCGTCCCTCGTGCATGCCCGCATCCAGGATGAAGATGCCGGGGCGACGCTGATCAGCCGCACCGACGCGCAGGTCGGCGCCGACGCAAGCTACCAGCGCCTGGACCTCGACATGGGCGGCGCCCTGTCTCGCCTGGAGTTGAACATCCTGCTGGCCGGTGACCGTGCGCGACTGATATCCGGTGGAGCACTCCTTGCCGGTGGTCGCAGGCATTCCGATACGCGGCTCGCTGTCACCCACGCCGCTCGCGATACACAGTGCAACCTGTTGTGGCGCGGACTGGCTGCAGACCGCGCGCGTGTCGCCTTCTTCGGCGGCATTACCATCCAGGTCGGCGCCGACGGCAGTGATGCCCGCCTGTCGAACAAGAACCTGTTGCTGTCGGAGGGTGCTGAAATCGACACCCAGCCCGTGCTGCAGATCCATGCGGATGAAGTAAAGGCGGCACATGGCGCGACCGTCGGCCGCCTCGATGCGACGTCGCTGTTCTATCTTCGCAGCCGCGGCATTCCTGCTGCCGAGGCACGCGCGTTGCTGACCCAGGCATTTTGTCGCGAAGCACTTGCATCCATCGGCGACCTGTCGTTGGTGGAGATGCTTTCGCCGCGACTCGAAGCCCGGCTGGCCACGCTGGAGGCCACGTCATGAGCGACGCCGTCAACCCTGAAGCGACACCCGCCTCGGCAACCATTGATTGGGCCGCGAAACGTGCCGACTTCCCGGTGCTGGCGCGCACGGTCCACGGAAAGCCGCTGGTGTACTTCGATTCCGCCAACACCTCCCAGAAACCGCGCCAGGTGATCGAGACCACCGACGCCTTCTATCGCGAGCACAACGCCAACGTCTCGCGCGCCGTCCATACGCTGGGCATGGAAGCGACCGACGCCTATGAAGGCGCGCGCACGCGACTCGCAGCCTTCGTCAATGTGCGCGCCGACGAACTGGTGCTGACCTCAGGCACGACCCAGGCGATCAACCTGGTCGCCTACAGCCACGCCTTGCCGACGCTGGGCAAGGGCGATGTCATCCTGCTGACGCGGATGGAACACCACGCCAACATCGTTCCGTGGCAATTGATCGCCGAACGCTGCGGCGCCGTCATTCGCGTGGCGGACATCACGCCCGAGGGTGAACTCGATCTCGACGCGCTGTATCGCCAGATGACGGCTGACGTTCGACTCCTGGCCTTCACGCATGTGTCCAACGTGCTGGGCACCGTCAACCCGGTGGCTGAAATCTGCCGCGAGGCACGACGTCGTGGCATCGTCACCCTGGTGGATGGTTCGCAAGCCATTCCGCACCGGCCCGTGGACATCACGGCGCTCGGCTGCGACTTCTATGCGTTTACCGGGCACAAGATGCTCGGACCCACGGGCACCGGCGCATTGTGGGCCCGTCGCGAACACCTGCAGTCAATGCCACCCTTCCTTGGCGGCGGCGAAATGATTCGCGAAGTCCGGTTCGAGAAAACGACGTTCAACGACCCGCCGCATAAATTCGAGGCCGGTACGCCCAACATCGCCGGCATCGTCGGCCTGGGCGCCGCTGTCGATTACCTGTCGGCCACCGGCATGGCGGCCATCGAACAACGCGAAAAGCAACTGCTGCAATACGCCACCGAGTCGCTGGACCGGATCGACGGCGTCAGGATCTTTGGCCGCGCGCGCGAGAAAGCCGCCGTGATCAGCTTCCTGGTCGAAGGCGCCCACGCCCACGACCTGGCCACCTTGCTGGACCTGGAAGGCTATGCCGTGCGGTCGGGACACCACTGCGCACATCCGCTCATGGCCTACATCGGCGTGCCGGCGACCTGCCGGGCGTCGCTGGCTTTTTACAATACGGTTGAAGAAATTGACGGGTTCGTAAAAGCGTTGGGCAAGGTTCGGAAGCTGCTTGGCTGATGTTGATATCGGTGTCAGGGGGTTGGGATGGGTGCGAGTGGAGAAGCTGGGTTGAGTGGATCGGAAGCAGATAGCGGCCCGTTGCTCTTTCGGCCGGCTTTGGCCAGGGATGTGGCGCGCGTTGTTGAGTTGGTCGAATCCGCCTACCGCGGCGAAGTGAGCCGCGCAGGCTGGACGACGGAAGCCGATTTTCTGGAAGGCCGCCGCACCGGCGCTGACGACATCGAGTCGATCCTCGCCAATCCACACGCCCGCATCCTTCTGGCCGAGCGCAATGGCGAGTTGCTGGCCTGCGCGAACGTCGCCATCGAGGATGGTGAAGGTTACTTCGGCATGTTTTCCGTCAAGCCCGGCTGCCAGGGCGGCGGCATTGGCAAGCTCGTCCTCGCCGAGGCAGAGCGTATCGTCGCCCACGAATGGCGATGCCGGAAGATGCGCATGACCGTCATCGATATCCGGGACGAGCTCATTTCGTTCTACGAACGCCGCGGCTACCACCGCACCGGCATCACGAAACCCTTTCCCTACGGTGACGAACGCTTCGGCATCCCGCTGCGCGACGACCTGAGATTCGAAGTCCTGGAAAAGACACTGACATGAGCGATTCGATGATGGGCTGGATCCGCGTCTGCGCCCGGGCCGACTTGCTGCCCGGCGAGTTCCAGCTCGCCTACGACGGCGATACGGCGATAGCGGTGTTCAACATCGATGGCGAGTTGTTCGCGATCGAGGATGTTTGCACGCATGACGGCGGGGAGCTCGCCGGCGGTCCCGTCGAAGGCTACCTCGTGGAATGCCTTCGCCATGGCGCGAAGTTCGACCTGCGCACGGGTGAAGCCGTCTGTCCGCCCGCCTACACGCCCACGGTCTGCTTCCCGGTCCGGATCGAGGATGACGCGGTCTGGACCCGGGACGACCGCGACTGATCGACCCAACTTTGCCCAAGGGGCTTGTTGTTGGGAATGATTCTCATTATGATTCCAGTACGGGGATGGCCCGGACCTGGAAGAACTGAAAATGCGACAGCGGCACGAGCGTCACCTGCTTTCCCCGGCTATCGGCCTGGCCCTGGCCTGCCTGATCCCCTCCACGGTGAACGCCGCTGACCTCGATGCAGGCGACCTGCGCAACCGCAAGAACTCCGAACTCGAGACGGTCACTGTCACGGGCGAGCGCGAAACGGGTTACGAAGCATCCCGCAGCCAGTCGGCCACCAAGACCGACACCCCGCTGATCGACACGCCGCAGGCGATCACCGTCATCACCCAGGAACTCATCCAGGACCAAGCCATGCAGGGCATGGCCGATGTCGTGCGTTACGTGCCGGGCGTGGGCATGGCCCAGGGTGAAGGCAACCGCGACACGCCGATTTTCCGTGGCAGCAGCTCCACGGCCGACCTCTTCATCGACGGCATGCGCGATGACGTTCAGTACTTCCGCGACCTCTACAACATCGAGCGCGTCGAAGCCCTGAAGGGTTCGAACGCGATGATCTTCGGCCGCGGCGGTTCGGGCGGCGTGCTCAATCGCGTCACCAAGCAGGCCGATGGCGAAACACGGCGCGACCTGAACTTGCAGGTAGGCTCATGGGGCCGGCTGCGCGCAAGCGCCGACGTCAGCGATGCGATCAACGACGATGCCGCATTCCGGATCAATGCGCTGGTTGAAGAAACCGACAGCTTCCGCGACGACGTTTCCGCCAGCCGCCGCGGCATCAACCCTACGCTGTCCTTCCTGTTTGGCGACAGCACCGACCTGGTCCTGGGCGTCGAGCATTTCGAGGACGAACGAACGGCTGACCGCGGCATAAGCTCAATGCTGGGCAAACCAGTGGACGTCGATCCATCCACTTTTTTCGGCGATCCGGACCGCAGCCAGTCCAAGGTCGAAGCAAACACTTTCAGCGCGCTGTGGGAGCACGGTTTCGCGAACGGCGCGAACCTGCGCAACCGGACCCTGGTCGGTCGCTACGACAAGTTCTACCAGAATGTCTTTCCGGGCGCGGCACGTGCCTCCGATGACACTGTCACGCTTTCGGCATACAGGAATGACACGCGGCGCGACAACCTGCTCAATCAGACCGACCTCGTGTTCGTTGCGAACACGGGTTCGATCGAACACAAGCTGCTGGTGGGCGCCGAATTGGGTCGCCAGGAAACCGACAATTTCCGCGAGACCGGCTACTTCTCCGACACCTGCGCAACTGCCGAGACGTCCGTGCGTGTTTCGCTGGATAATCCGCGCTACACCGGCCCGCTGTGCTTCAAGCAGAGTACGTCCGACGCCGACAACCATGGCGTAGCCCGCACGACGGCGCTGTACGTGCAGGACCAGATCGAATTCTCGCCCAATTGGCTCGCCGTCATCGGCCTGCGTTACGACCACTTCGAACTGGACCTGCACAACAACCGCACTGGCGATGACCTGTCATCGAGCGATTCGCTGGTCTCGCCACGCGTCGGCCTGATCTACAAGCCACAGGCCAACATCTCCATCTACGCGAACATGGGCAAGGCTTTCCTGCCGCGTTCCGGCGAACAACTGGCTTCGCTTTCGGCAACCAACCAGTCACTGGAGCCGGAAGAATTCAACAACCTCGAGTTGGGCGCGAAGTGGGACATCAGCCCAACGCTGGCGGCAACGGCAGCCGTGTATCGCCTGACCCGCAGCAATGTTGCCGTGGTTGACCCGCTGGATTCCAGGAAGTTGGTATTGCTCACTGGAGACAGCCAGCGCGTCGAGGGCATCGAGCTTGGCTTGAGCGGGAAGATCAGCGAGAAGTGGAGCGTGATGGGCGGCTTCGCCTATCAGGAAGCGCAAACCACGCAGGACGTCGAAACTTCTCCGGGCACTGTGCTGCCCGCAGGCAGGATCTTGCCCCAGGTTCCGCGCCGCACGTTCTCGCTGTGGAACCGTTACGACTTCAATCCACGCTGGGGCGCGGCACTGGGCCTGATTGCGCGTGACAAGATGTTCACCTCCACCAGCAATGCCGTCACCTTGCCCGGTTATGCACGCGTGGATGGCGCCGTGTTCTTCGCCGTGAGTGAAAACATCCAGATGCAGCTCAATGTCGAGAACCTGCTCGACAGGGAATACTTCGTCTCGGCGCATAGCGACACCAACATCAGCCCCGGATCGCCGCGTGCGGTCAACCTCGGCCTGCACCTGAGCTTCTGAACACGATGACTTCCCCAACACCTTCGCGGCTGGCCCGCCGCAGCCGCTTCCACCCGATCATCCGCCAGGTACATCTGTGGATTGGCGCCTGGGGCGCGATCGCCGCCATTGTTTTCGGACTCTCCGGCCTGGTGCTGAACCACCGCTTTGCACTCGAGTTGCCGCAGGGCGAGCGCGAAACCAGCGAACCGGTCCGGATCACCGTGCCCGAGCCTGCGCGCAAGGACATGGATGCGATGGCTGCCTGGCTGGCGCAGGAACATGGCATGAAGCCGCTGATGAAACGCGTGCGCCCGGCGCCCGGCCCCACCCAGGTGGGATCGTCCAGCGCGGATCAACCCGAACAGTGGACCCTGTCGGGTGGCAATGCCACGGCCGGCTGGTCGGTCGAATACGCCAGCGGCGATGCCAGCCTCAAGCTCGAGCGCACCGGGTTCTCCTTCATGGCCGCACTGAGCCGACTTCACAAGAGCGCTGGCGGTGGCATCGGCTGGATCCTGCTGGGTGACAGCTTTGCGATCGCCATGGTGTTGCTCGGCATCACCGGCATCATCATGTGGGCACGCGGCCGTTCGGTTCCGCAGATGGCTTTCAGCGTACTCGGGTTTTCCAGTCTGGTGACTGCGCTGGTGCTGGGACTGGCCTACTTCTGACGATCAGGCCTTCGACTGGATTCGAACCAGCAAGACTTCGCCGCCCCCTTCAAGGATCACGCGTCGGCCGCCATCGGCTGCCGCGCTGATCAACGCCGTGTCGCCCTGCTCCAGCACCTTGGGCAGCAGCTGGTCCTTGAACACGGCGCGCCCGCTCATCACGTGCACGACCCAGGTAACGCCGGGCTCGGCAAAAAACAGCATCGGCCCGACCAAGGGACGATGCAGCAAGCTGGCGTCCACGCGGTCGCGACGCCACATCAAGTTGAAGTCCTGGGTGGGCCCTGAAATCAGTTCGGCGCGAAGGCCCCGTTCGCCGGCGAAACGGACGCGGTCATGCGGCGGCGACAGTTCGATGATCTCGTTCTCATCGAAGACCAGGCGCATGCCTTCGCCGACCAGCAACACCAACTCGCGATCGACGCCCGGGAAAGTCGAGAACGGCCCGTCCTTCTCCACTTCCGCAATGGAAAGACGCCAGTCCCACGCCTCCGCCTCCGGCGGCGAGCGGAATATCTCGCGCGTCCATCCCAGGCCGTTCTTCCAGCGTTCCCGCCGATATTCATTCGCGGGGATGAGGGTGATTTCCATCCGCGCATTGTGTTGGCCGCATCAGGCGTCGGCAAGCTGTGATTGGTGTGGCAGCGCATCCCGCTGGCTATCGAGCCAGACGGAGTCCCAGTACGGGTACGCGCCCACCGACTTGACCAGGCCCGCACGTACCGGATTGGCGATGAGGTGGCGCGCGACGGCGAGCAGGCCCTGCTGGCTGTCGAGCTTGCGTTCGTTGTAACCCTTGGCCCACAACCAGCCGTTGATCCGGAAGCGGGATTCCACGCCGCGGGCACTGATGGCCTTGAAGCGCCGCACCAACGGATCGAGCGAGTCGCCTTCGTCCATCACCACCAGCCCCTGCCAGCGGTCAGGCATCAGCACCCAGGCCAGGCAGCGCGAGCGACCCCAGATGCCCGGATCCGCCTGTGTCCGCGCCACGGCCCGCGCCGCGTCCGGATCGAGGAACAAGGGTCGGCGGAACAGGCTGCTGATCGTGACGAAGTAGGCTTGCTCGGAAGCCGCCGTAAACGAGGGAGCTGCGTCGATGGCAAGGGACGCTTCGGGTTCGGATTGCAGTTGCGCGTGCATGGGATTCTCCAGGCGTTGCGAACACGACGAGGGTGCGAGGCGGCGACTGCGCTCGACGAGGTGCGCGCAGTCGCCGCGGTGAAATCAGCGACTGCTGCCGGCCTTCGGTTTTACGGGCGCGGGACGCACGGCGGCAGCTGCCGGCTTGCCCGTGCCCGCGCGCGTGGCACCCGACGCCGGTGCGGCACCGCCGGCAATGACGATCCGGTCACGGTTCTTTTCGATCGTGGACAGGCCGATGCCCTTCACCGAGGCCAGTTGGTCGATGCTGCGAAACGGTCCGTTGGCTTTGCGATAGACCACGATCGCTTCGGCCTTGGAGGGCCCGATGCCATCCAGCACGCGATCGAGCGTGGCGGCATCGGCGGTGTTGATGTTCACCCTCTCCACCCCGGCCAGGGCGGCGGTCGCGAACAGGGCGGACAGGACGAGGGTCTTGATCAGCAGGGTGAACTTTTTCATGGCAGCTCCGGGTTTGGGTTCCGCCACGGCAGGCGCCGGGTCGGTAGCTGCAGTGTCGACACCGTCACGTTCGCGGCCTATCGCCATTTCCTTCACATTCCCCTACGAAGCTGGCTCATGCCCGGGTCAGCCTTTTCCCAAGGGGTCGGCTAGAATTGGCCATTGCCCCGGGAGTCACCGCACCGAATGGATACTGCAAAAACCGATCGCCTGGTCGCCGATGCCTGGGACGGCGACATCGTTCCGCAGCTGGTCGAATACATCCGAATTCCAAACAAGTCGCCGATGTTCGATGCCGACTGGCAGGCCAACGGCTACATGGATGCCGCCACCGACTTGTTGGCCGACTGGGCGCGCAAGCAGGACATCAAGGGCATGCAGGTCGAGGTCGTGCGCCTGCCCGGCCGCACCCCGCTGATCTTCATCGAGATCGCCGGACACAACGATGATTGCGTCCTGCTCTATGGGCATCTCGACAAGCAACCTGAGATGACCGGCTGGGCCGACGACCTCGGCCCTTGGCTGCCGGTGCTGAAGGGCGACCGCCTGTATGGTCGCGGCGGTGCCGACGATGGCTACGCGATCTTCGGCTCGCTTACCTCCATCCGCGCGCTTCAGGCACAAGGTTTGCCGCATGCGCGTTGCGTGGTGCTGATCGAAGCCTGCGAGGAATCGGGCAGCTACGATCTTCCGTTCTATGTCGACCATCTCGCCGAACGCATCGGCAAGCCGTCGCTGGTGGTCTGCCTGGACTCCGGCTGCGCCAACTACGACCAGTTGTGGTGCACGACATCGCTGCGCGGCCTGGCCGGCGGCAACCTGCGCGTGCAGGTGCTGACCGAAGGCGTGCACTCCGGTGATGCGTCCGGCATCGTGCCATCGAGCTTCCGCCTTCTGCGCCAGTTGCTGTCGCGTCTCGAAGACGAAGCCACCGGAAAGATCCTGGTGGAAGAACTGTCCGTCGAGATCCCCGAACAACGCCGCCTGCAGGCCGTGCGCGCCGCCGAAGTGCTTGGCGATGACGTGTTCGACAAGTTCCCGTTCCTGCCCGGCATGACGCCGATGGACAGCGACCTCACGCAGATGATCCTCAACCGTACGTGGCGGCCGATGTTGTCCGTGACCGGCGCCGATGGCTTGCCGCCGCTGTCCAATGCCGGCAACGTGCTTCGCCCGACGACGGCGGTAAAGCTGAGCCTGCGCTTGCCGCCGACCTTGAACCCGAGGGTCGCGACCGAAATCCTGAAGAAGGTGCTTACCAGCAATCCGCCCAATGGCGCGGTCGTCGAGTTCGAGGTCGAGAAGGCCTCCACCGGCTGGAATTCGCCGGCGCTCGCGCCCTGGCTGGAACACGCCATCGACCACGCCAGCCAGGAATTCTTCGGCGCACCCGCGATGTACATGGGTGAAGGCGGCACGATTCCCTTCATGGGCATGCTCGGCGAAAAATTCCCGGGCGCGCAGTTCATGATCACCGGCGTACTCGGCCCGCACTCGAATGCGCACGGCCCGAACGAATTCCTGCACATACCGACCGGCAAGCGCGTCACGTCGGTCGTCGCGCGCGTCATTGCCGATCACTACCAGGCCAGCGAGAAAGGCCTGACCCGTGGCGTCGGCGCTGTCGCGGGCGAGTCCAACTTCGGCGACCACGGCTGCTGCTAAGCGGCGGCTACTGCCAGGCGGGGGCCAATCGACTGCCGCCGGCCGACCGCGACTGACTGGATCAGCGCAGCGCGGCCTCGACGACTTGTTCGGCAAGGCGCTCTGCCGACACATGGGTCGTGTCGAGCACCAGTTCGGCCGCCTCGGGAGCCTCATAGGGTGACGTGATGCCGGTGAAGTTCGGGATCTCGCCGGCGCGCGCCTTGGCATAGAGTCCCTTCACGTCACGCCGCTCGGCTTCGGCCAGAGGCGTGTCCACGAATACTTCGATGAACTCGCCCGGCGCGAACATCGATCGCGCCATGCGCCGCTCGCTGCGGAACGGCGAGATGAAGGACACCAGCACGATCAACCCGGCATCGACCATCAGCCTGGCGACTTCGGCGACACGCCGGATATTTTCGACACGATCCTCGTCGCTGAAACCCAGGTCGCGGCTCAGGCCGTGGCGAATGTTGTCGCCGTCCAGCAGGTAGGTGTGGTGTCCACTCGCGAGCAGGCGCTTCTCGGCCAGGTTGGCGATGGTGGACTTGCCCGAACCCGACAGGCCGGTGAACCACAGGCATCTTGGCGACTGCCCCTTGATGGCGGCGCGCGCGCGCTGGTCCACGTCCAGCGCCTGCCAGTGCACGTTGGCGGCGCGACGCAATGCGAAATCCAGCGTGCCACAGGCGACCGTCGCCAGCGTCTGCCGGTCGATCAGGATGAAGCTACCCAGGCTGGCATTGTCGGCGTGCGATTCGAACGCGACGGGCCGGTCCAGGCTGATGTTGCAGGCAGCCACTTCGTTCAGCGCAAGCCGCTTGGCGGCGATGTGTTCCTGCGTGTTGACGTCGGCCTTGTATTTGATTTCGGTGACCTGCGCGGTAACCGTGCGCGCGCCGGCCTTCATCCAGTAACTGCGACCAGGCAGCATCGGCTCGTCGCCCATCCACAAAAGGTGCGCGCCGAACTGGTCTGACACCGGCGGGGGTGACGCAGCGGCGGCCAGGATGTCGCCGCGACTGACGTCGATCTCGTCGGCCAGCGTCAGCAGGATCGACTGACCTTCGCTCGCGACCGACAACGGTTCGCTGCCCAGCATCAGGGACGTTACGCGCGAGCGTCGGCCCGAACTGGTACTCACCAGTTCATCGCCTATCCTGACCTCGCCTGCGGCCACCTGGCCGGTGAAACCACGGAAGTCCTGCGACGGCCGGCAAACCCACTGCACCGGCATGCGGAACGACAATTCGGGGCGGCCTGCACCCGCATCCAGGTCAACGGTTTCCAGATGTTCGAGCAGCGCCGGGCCGGTGAACCACGGCATCGCCGTCGAGCGCGACATCACGTTGTCGCCGACCAGGCCCGACAAGGGAATCGCCGTCACACTCGCGATGCCGAGCGAGCTTGCCAGTCCCTGGTAGTCCGCGACGATCTGGTCGAACACTACTTGCGAATAATCCACCAGGTCCATCTTGTTCACGGCCAGCACGACCTGCCGGATGCCGAACAACGCGGCGATGTAACTGTGCCTGCGGGTCTGCGTCAGCAAGCCCTTGCGCGCGTCCACCAGCACCACGGCGAGGTCGGCGGTGGATGCGCCGGTCGCCATGTTGCGCGTGTACTGCTCGTGCCCCGGGCAATCGGCAACGATGAAACTGCGCCGGTCGGTACTGAAATACCGGTAGGCGACATCAATGGTGATGCCTTGCTCGCGTTCGGCATCCAGGCCGTCCAGCAACAAGGCGTAGTCAATTTCCTCGCCCTGCGTGCCGTGGCGTCGGCTGTCGCGCTCCAGCGCCGACAACTGGTCGTCGAACAGGTTGCGACTCTCGTACAAGAGCCGGCCGATCAGCGTGCTCTTGCCATCATCCACGCTGCCGCAGGTGATGAATCGCAGGCGCGGCTTGGCTTCGTGGCGCTTGAGGTAGGCGGCGATGTCTGCGCTGTCGGCCATCAGAAATAGCCCTCCTGCTTCTTCTTTTCCATCGATGCCGACGGATCGGCATCGATCAGGCGGCCCTGGCGTTCCGAGGTGCGCGCCACCAGCATCTCGCCGATGATCTTCTCCAGCGTATCGGCTTCTGATTCGAAGCCACCGGTCAGCGGATAGCAGCCCAGCGTGCGGAAGCGCACCTTGCGCAACATCGGCGTTTCGCCCGGTGCCAGCGGATAGCGATCGTCGTCCACCAGGATCAATCCGCCGTCGCGCGAGACGACCGGGCGTTCCTTGGCGAAATACAGCGGCACCACGTTGATCTTCTCGCGATAGATGTACAACCAGATGTCGAGTTCGGTCCAGTTGGACAAGGGAAAGACGCGAACGCTTTCGCCGTTGTGGATGCGCGTGTTGTAGAGGTTCCACAATTCCGGGCGCTGGGTTTTCGGATCCCAGCGATGCTGCGCGTTGCGAAACGAGAACACGCGCTCCTTGGCCCGCGATTTTTCCTCGTCGCGGCGCGCGCCGCCGATGGCCGCGTCATAGCCGCCGGCATCCAGCGCCTGCTTCAGCGCCTGTGTCTTCATGATATCGGTATGAACGGTCGCGCCGTGGCTGATTGGGCCGATGCCGTCGCGCAGCCCGTCGGGATTGATGTGCACACGCAAGTCGAGGCCTTCGCCGGCGACCTGGTCGCGGAAGGCGATCATCTCGCGGAATTTCCAGGTCGTGTCCACATGCAGCAGCGGAATTGGCGGCCGGGCGGGATGGAAAGCCTTCTTCAACAGGTGCAGCAGGACCGTGCTGTCCTTGCCGATCGAATACAGCATGACCGGGTTGCGGAACTCGGCCGCCACCTCGCGCAGGATATGCAGGCTTTCCGCTTCAAGGCGGTCGAGGTGCGACAGGGGTGGGGCGACGCGCATGGAATCAGGCAAACCTGCAGATGTACCGGAACCTGCATTCTAGCCGACACCCGGGCCTGGGCCAGCGGATCGGGGCCACGAACACGCGTGGCGCAGCCTTCAAGTCGTCATTTGCTTATGCGCGGCAGGCATTTGCCACGGCCAGCGTGGCCAGGCCTGAGCTATCGGTAGTAACCGCGATACCACTCGACGAAGTTGCGCACGCCCTCTTCCACCGACACCTTGGGCCGGTAGTCCACGGCCCGGATCAGCCCGGACACGTCGGCCTCGGTATCGGGCACGTCGCCGGCCTGCAGCGGCAGCATTTCCATATTGGCCTTGCTGCCCAGGCAATCCTCGAGCACTTCGATATAGCGCAACAATTCGACCGGTTGTTCGTTGCCGATGTTGTAGATGCGGTAAGGCACGTTGCTGCTGGCCGGGTCCGGCGCGTCGCCCTGCCAGTCGGGATTGGCGGCGGGAATGACGTCCAGCGTGCGGATCACGCCTTCCACGATATCGTCGATATAGGTGAAGCTGCGCTTGTGCCGGCCGTGGTTGAAGACCTTGATCGGTTCGCCGGCCAGGATCGCCTTGGTGAACAGGAACAAGGCCATGTCAGGCCGGCCCCAGGGGCCGTAGACCGTGAAGAAGCGCAGGCCGGAACTCGGGATGCCATAGAGGTGCGCGTAACTGTGCGCCATCATCTCGTTGGCTTTCTTGGTCGCCGCATACAGCGTCAGAGGATGTTCGGTGGACTGGTGCTCGGAAAACGGCATGCGCGTATTCGCGCCATAGACCGAACTGGTGGATGCGAACACCAGGTGCTCCACGGCGTGATGGCGGCAGCCTTCCAGGACATGCAGGAAGCCGGTGACATTGCTGCTGACATACACATGCGGGTTTTGCGCGGCATAGCGCACGCCCGCCTGTGCGGCGAGGTGGACCACGCGTTGCGGCTGGTGCGTGGCGAAGGCGGCTTCCACCGACGCACGGTCGGCCAGGTCGGCCTGGATATGCGTGTAGTTGGGATGGTCGGCAAATCGCGCCAGGCGCGCCTTCTTGATGCCGACGTCGTAGTAGTCGCTGAGGTTGTCGAAGCCGATCACTTCGTCGCCGCGTTCCAGCAGCCGGATGGCGACATGCGAGCCGATGAATCCGGCGGTGCCCGTGACAAGGACGCGCATCGGTCTAAAGCCTCCCGTCCACGTCCGCCAGCGGCAGCACGTATTTCACGTCGTACAACACGGCATCGGGCTTGCCCAGCAGGCGCAGCCCGGCACTGCCGAGCTCCGCGAACTGGCGGTGGCCCACCGCGATGATGATGGCATCGTAAGTGCCCGGCTGCGGCTGTGCGATCGGCACGATGTCGTATTCCGCGCGCGCCTCTTCCACATCCACCCATGGGTCGAACACGTCCACCTGCGCGTGGTATTCACGCAACTCGCGCACGATGTCCACGACCCGGGTATTGCGCAGGTCCGGGCAGTTCTCCTTGAAGGCAAGGCCCAACACCAGTACCCGGGCGCCGACGATATTGATGCGCCGCTGCGCCATCAGGCGCAACACCTGGCCGGCGACGAAGCTGCCCATGCCGTCGTTGATGCGACGGCCGGCCAGGATCACTTCCGGGTGGTAGCCAAGCTCCTGCGCCTTGTGCGTGAGGTAATAGGGGTCCACGCCGATGCAATGGCCGCCGACCAGCCCGGGCCGGAACGGCAGGAAATTCCACTTCGTGCCCGCGGCCTGCAGCACTTCCAGCGTGTCGATGTCCATCTTGTTGAAGATCAGCGCGAGTTCATTCACCAATGCAATATTCACGTCGCGCTGCGTGTTCTCGATCACCTTGGCCGCCTCGGCGACCTTGATGGAACTGGCCTTGTGCGTGCCGGCGGTGATGATGGAGGCATACAGCGCATCCACGAACGAGGCGATCTCGGGCGTCGAACCGGAGGTGACCTTGAGGATGGTAGTGAGCCGGTGTTCCTTGTCGCCGGGATTGATGCGTTCCGGGCTGTAGCCCGCGAAAAAATCCTCGTTGAAGCGCAAGCCGGAAATCCGCTCCAGGATCGGCACGCAGACTTCCTCGGTGCAGCCGGGATAGACGGTGGATTCATAGACCACCGTATCTCCGGGCTTGAGCACGCGCGCAATGGTTTCGCTCGCCATCACCAACGGACGCAAGTCGGGGCGCTTGGCTGCATCGATGGGCGTGGGCACGGTGACGATGAAGACATTGCAACTGCGCAGGCTTTCCGGATCGGTGCCCAGGACCAGTCGCTTGCTGTCGGCGAGTTCGGCGGAAGAAACCTCGCAAGTGCTGTCCACGCCACCGCGCAGGGCCGCGACCCGTGCCTCGTGCACGTCGAAGCCCAGGGTGTCGAACTTCCGGCCGAATTCCACGGCCAGCGGCAACCCGACATAGCCCAGCCCGATGATGCCGATCTTCGCCTCTGCCAGTGTGGGCGTCGCTGCCATGCGTCCTGGATTCCCTGTTATTTGTCTTCGCCGATCAGCCGGCGTTGCGCCCGTACACGTCCTCGAAGCGAACGATGTCGTCCTCGCCGAGGTAACCACCGGATTGCACTTCAATCAGTTCCAGCGCCTGCTTGCCCGGGTTTTCCAGGCGATGCTTGCTGCCCAGCGGGATGTAGGTGCTTTCGTTTTCACCCAGCAGGAATACTTTTTCGCCGCAGGTGACCCGCGCCGTGCCCTTCACCACGATCCAGTGTTCGGCGCGATGGTGGTGCATCTGCAGGCTGAGTGCAGCGCCTGGTTTGACAATGATCCGCTTGACCTGGAAGCGGTCGCCGCTGTCGATGCCGTCGTAGCTGCCCCAGGGGCGATAGACCTTGCGGTGCCAGGTGGCCTGCGGGCGCTTGTCGCGCTTGAGCGCGGCCACGATTTCCTTGACGTCCTGCACCCGGTCCTTGTGCGCGATCAGCAGCGCATCGTCGGTGTCCACGGCGACGATGTCGGTCAGGCCGATCAGTGCCACCAGGCGCTTGTCGCTGATGGCCAGGGTATTGCGGCAATCACGCGCGATCACGTCGCCACGGTGGGCGTTGCCGTTGCCATCCTGTTCGACCACCGACCACAAGGCCGACCACGATCCCACGTCATTCCAACCCACGTCGATCGGGATGACCTGGGCGCGGTCGGTCTTTTCCATCACGGCGTAGTCGATGGAGTCGGCGGGGCAAGCCGAAAAACTGGTCTTGTCCAGGCGCAGGAAATCGGCATCCACGGTCGCCTTGTCCAGGGATTCCCGGGCCAGTTCGACCATGCGCGGCTGGTTCTTTTCCAGTTCCTCGAGATAGCGCGAGGCAAGGAAGGCGAACATGCCGCTGTTCCAGAAGTATTCGCCACTGGCGACATAGGTTTCAGCGGTTGCCTGGTCGGGTTTCTCGACGAAGCGCAAGACATCGCGCACGCCCTCGCCAGGCGCGGCGTTGATGTAGCCGTAGCCAGTTTCCGCTGCCGTGGGCACGATGCCGAAGGTGACCAGGTAACCGGCCCTGGCCGATTCCATCGCAACCAGTACCGCAGCGCGAAATGCATTCTCGTCGGCGATCACATGGTCGGACGGCAGCACCAGCAAGACCGGGTCGTCGCCACCCTTCATGGCGCGCAGGGCAGCCACGGCGATGGCAGGCGCCGTATTGCGGCCGACCGGCTCCAGGATCAGCGCAGACGGCGTGGCGCCGACCTGGCGCAGTTGCTCGGCAACCATGAATCGGTGTTCTTCATTGGCAACCACCAGCGGCGCGTCGGCGCCAGGCAGGCCGCGCAAGCGCAGCCAGGTGGATTGCAGCAGGGATTTCTCGCCCAGCAGCGGCAGGAACTGCTTGGGATGCGACTCGCGGGACAAGGGCCAAAGGCGCGTGCCGGAGCCGCCGGAAAGGATGACGGGAATCAGCGGGGACATGGAATACCGAGGCAAAAGTGGACACACATCTTGCCATGGACCCGGCGGCTTGGCGCGCGCGGCCGGGCTTCGGTCATACTTCGCCCGTCCCCCGAACGACTGAACCCATGCCCCTGCCTTCGCGAGAACTGGCCCGCCTGAACTGGCTGAGAGCCGCCCTGGACGATCCGTCCGCCACCATCGAGAGCGCATCGGCCGATGCCAGTTTCCGCAGCTACTGGCGCAGCACCAGCGCCGGGCGCACCTGGATCCTGATGGACGCCCCACCCGACCGCGAGGACATCCGTCTCTGGCTGGACATTGCCGACCGGCTGTCGAAGGCCGGCCTGCATGCGCCCGGGATCCGGGCTGCCGATGCAGAGGCGGGCTTCGTCTTGATGAGCGACCTCGGTGGCAGGCTGTACCTTCCGGAATTGCATGACGCCAGCGCCAACTCGCTATACGGCGACGCGCTGGCGGCCCTGCTGGCCATGCAGGCAAAGATTGACGCCAGCGACCTGCCGCCCTATGACGAGCAGCGCCTTGCCAGTGAGATGGAATTGCTGCCCGAGTGGTTCCTGAAGCGGCACCTGGGCTTCACGCCCGAGTGCGACGAATGGGACGTGATCGAGCTGGCCTTCCGCGCGCTGATCGACAACGCCACGCGCCAGGAACAAGTGTTCGTACATCGCGACTACCACTCGCGCAACCTGCTGGTCTGCCCGGGCAACAATCCCGGCATCCTCGACTTCCAGGACGCCGTGCGCGGCCCGATCACCTACGACCTGGTGTCACTGTTGCGCGATTGCTATATCGAGTGGCCCGAACAACGCGTGTATGCCTGGGTCGAAGACTATCGCCGGCAACTGGTAGGCGCGGGACTGACCCATGTGGACGAGGCCATCTTCCGCCGCGGCTTCGATTTGATGGGCCTGCAACGCCACGTCAAAGTGCTCGGCATCTTCTGCCGGCTCTGGTATCGCGATGGCAAGGCCAGCTATCTCAAGGACCTGCCCCTGGTCTGGTCGTACACGCGCAAGATCGGCTACCGCTATCCGGAAACCGCGCCGCTGGTCGCCTTGATCGAGCGAGCGCTGGGCAGCCGCGACATTACCCTGCCATCGGCGTGATGGAGTCGATGCGATGCGCGCACTGATCTTCGCCGCGGGAAAGGGCGAGCGGATGCGCCCGCTTACCGAACGCACGCCCAAGCCGCTGCTGCAGGCCGGCGGCAAGCCGCTGGTGGCGTGGCACCTGGAAAAACTGGCCGCGCTTGGCGTCAGCGACGTGGTGCTCAATATTTCGTGGCTGGCCGAATGCTTTGAACCCGTCCTCGGTGATGGCTCGCGATGGGGCCTGCGCCTGCATTTTTCCAATGAAGGCCCCGAGCCCCTGGAGACCGGCGGCGGCATGCACAAGGCCCTGGCCTTGCTGGGCGACGCGCCCTTCATCGCGGTCAATGGCGACATCTGGACCGACTATGATTTTTCGCGCCTGCCGCACGAACCGGCAAGGCTCGCGCACCTGGTGATGGTGGACAATCCCGCGCAGCATCCGCGCGGCGATTTCCACCTGGATGACGGCTCGACCCTGCACGCGCAAGGCGATCCCAAGCTGACCTTTTCCGGCATCGGCGTATATCGACCCAGTCTGCTCGACGATTGGCGACAGGTGATCGGCCCCGTGCCCGGCACCGAGCTCGATCCGCCGCGATTCAAGCTGGCGCCACTGTTGCAGGCCGCCATGGCATCCGGCGACATCCAGGGCGAATGGCATCGCGGCCGCTGGACCGATGTCGGCACGCCCGAGCGCCTCGCCCAACTGGATGCCGCCCTAAGCGGCTAACGCGGAATTTCGTCCCGACTTCGATCCACGCTTCGACCGAGGCTTCGACCGAGGCTTCGATCCAGGCATCAGCTTGCGTCGAGCACGCCGCGCACGAACGGAATGGTGATGCGGCGCTGCGTCGCCAGGCTGGCACGATCGAGCCTTTCCAGCAGCGCCGTCAGGCTGACCAGGTCGCGGCCGACCCGCTTGAACAGGAAGTCGAGCACCGCATCGTCGAGTTCCAATCCGCGTCGCGCAGCACGCTCACGCAGCACGATTCGTCGCGTCGCTTCGTCGGGCGCCTGCAACGCCAGTCGCGTGCATTGCTCCAGCCGGGACACGAGGTCGGGCAAGCCGATTCCCAAGGCCAGCGGCATTGCCGTCGCTGCGTAGATCATCCGACCGCCACGCTGCCGGATTGAATTATGGAAGTGGAACAAGGCCACTTCGTCATCGCGATTGCCGGCGATGGATTCAATGCCATCCAGGCAGAGCAATCCCGTGGCGTCCTGGCCCTCCAGCATTTGTCCGAGACGGCCCGCAACGCTTGCCAGCGGCAGGTAACTTGCAGGTTGCTGCAAGCGGCGCGCTTCGGCGCAAGCGGCCAGCAACAGATGGCTCTTGCCACTGCCCGTGGGCCCGGCGAGATACAACCAGTCGCCGCCTTCGCCGCGCGCAACGGCTTCGACTGCTTGCCGGATGTCGGCGTGGCCGTGGAAGTCGCTGAATTGCCGGTCGGGTGGAAACTTCAGCGCGAGTGGAATCTGTGGACTCACGCCAGGGGCCGGCTCGCGTCCGTGGGCGCATCGGGCGTCAAGGCCGCATCTTCCATGACCACCATCGATCCAGGATCGGCCGCGGCGGCATCCGCTGACTGCGTCTCGACATCGACGACCAATTCGGCGCCATACAATCCGCTGCGGGTGTATTGCTCATGCCCGTAGCGCAGCAACACCATGGCGATGGCCGCCACCGGCAACGCAAGCAGCACACCGAGGAATCCGAACAACTGGCCGCCCGCCATGATCGCGAAGATCACCGCCAGCGGGTGCAGGCCGATGCGGTCGCCAACCAGCCAGGGCGTGAGGATGAAACTCTCCAAGGCCTGGCCGATGGAAAACACACCAAGCACCAGCGCCAGATGCAGCAGATCGCCGTGTTGCACCAGCGTCGCTATGATCGCGGCCGTCAATCCGACGAACGCGCCGAGGTAGGGCACGAAACTCACCAGCCCCGCCACGAATCCGATCAGGATGCCCAATTCGACGCCGACCGCCCACAGGCCGATGGCGTAGATGGCGCCCAATACAACCATTACGCTGAGTTGCCCACGAATGAAGCCGCCCAGCACCAGGTCCACTTCAGCGGCCAGCTTGGCAACGGTCGGCAAGGCAGGCCGTGGCAGCAGTCCGCGAACCCGCCCGATCATGACGTCCCAGTCGCGCAGGAAATAAAACGTGAGCACCGGCACCAGGGCGATGTTGGCGAGGACGGCGAACAGGGCGAGGCCCGAATTCGAAATTCCGCCGAGCACCGTTGCTGCGATGCCACCCGCTTCCGCCCAGTGGCCGCGAATCAATTCAAACAGGTAGCTCGGATCGACGTAGCGCGCCAGGTCGACATGGAAGCGATGCTCGATCCAGGGCACGGCAATTCCGGTGACCCACACTGCAAGCCGGGGCAGCCAGTCGATCAGGTACTGGATCTGTTCCCATAACAGCGGCAACAGCACCAGCAGCGCCAGGGCCAGCATGGCGGTGATGAGTACGAAAACGATCACGACAGACGTCGAACGGGCACGACCTGATCGTTCCAGGCGATCCACCAGCGGGTCGCCCAGCCAACCGAGCAGGGCGGAGATCACGAACGGGGTGAGGATTGGCGCAAGGCTCCAGATCACGAATCCCATGATCAGGATGGCTGCCAGCCATTGCCAACGACGGATATCGGACGCTGTCATCGCTTTCCCCTTGGCGCGCGCAATGCGCGCAGGCTGTATACCACCACGTAATCAATCCCGCTGACGAGGGTCAACCCGGCGCACACCAGCAGCAACGGTTGCATCCAGCCGGGCGGAATGTCCAGTCCGGCGAGATGCGCCATCACCAACGCCACCAGCAGGAGCTGGATCAGCGTGGTCAATTTGCTGATGCCCGTGGGCGAAGGCTTGATCGATCCATTGACGCGCCACCACGCAACGGCGCCGATACCGATGACCACGTCGCGCGCGAGCACCAGCGCCACGAGCCAGGACGGCAGGTGCCCACCCCACCAAAGGCCGAAGAAACACACAGTGAGCAAAAGTTTGTCGGCGATCGGATCGAGGATGCCGCCGAGCACCGACTGCCAGGCGTAGCGCTTGGCCAGGTAGCCATCGACCGCATCCGATGCACCGGCGACCAGCGCAACCCAGAAGGCCTGGGAGAATCGTTGTTCCAGCAACAGCCACAACAGCGGAAACGCCACCACCATGCGCGCGACGGTGATGGCGTTGGGTATCTGGGACGGGGTCATTGCAGGCTGAAGCGGGTCACGCCGCCGGCGCCGGGCTCCGAATCAGGGACGAGCACGCCGCCCGTCGCCACCATCGGCAGGAATCCACGCATGCCCACGCCCAGGTCCAGTTGCAGGCGAAGCTGGCCGGGCCTGGCTTCCACCACGGTGACCTTGCGCACCACGGCCAGTGTCTGCAGGTAGGACATCAGCCGGAGGTAGTCGGACTGCGTGTTGACGCTGGAAATGTCCACGAGCTGCGGCCCGGACACACCGGTGTCGAGGGAAACGGCGTCGCGCTTGGCGATGGCATTGGCGCCTTCGTCAACGCCCGAGGCGATGACCTTGCGTGGGTCGGCGTCGCTGAAGGACCAACGGGCGAGTTCCACGCCGTCGCGGGTCAGGACCCAGTCGGCGGCCCAGCCCGGCGGCTGCCGGTAAACCTTGCCGATCAGCTGCGAGTCGTTGCGATAGCGATTGGTCAGCACCTGCATCGCGGGCGCGTTCAGGGCCCAGATGGAATTGACCGCAGCCTGCTCGGCGGCGTTGCCGGCGGGCAGCAGGAAACGCATACCGCGCTCGAGACCGCGCGTCGCCAGCGGCTTGACGACGGTGGTCTGCTGGCCCGTGACCAGGCGGGCGCCGCGGCCGTCGTTGATGGCAAGCCAGAGAATGGGTTTTGGCCGGGTGCTGGTCCAGAATTTCAGGCCGGCGGCGGCGATCAGGCCGTCAACGCTGTCCGGGTCGAAGCTGACCGACAGCACGGTCTTGTAAACGGGCACGCCGTTCACCGTGTCCGAGTCCTGGCGCACCTTGGAGTCGAGCACCATCGCCTCGATGCTTGACCCGGCGCGGCGGATCACCGCATTGACGGCCGCCTGTGGATTGCCAGTGACGCGCACCACCACCTGGCCCAGCGCGCGAATGGTTGCGCCCCGGCGTTCAGCCGCGTTCTGCGAGGAGAGGGTCAATTCCGCGTTGTAGAAGGCCGGGTTGCGGGTCGGCTTGGGCTTGGCGGCGGGCGTACCGGGCGGCGTGGCCGCCTGGTCGTCCGCCTTGCCCGCAGTCTGGGCATGCCCCGGGCTGGCCGCGAGAAGCAAGGCAATGACAATCAGTCGGGCGACGGCGAGGGGGGAGTTCAAGGGCATGGTTGGCGGCAGGCAAGTGGCAATGCCCATGGTGCCGCAAGCGGGGTCGGCGCGTCCAACGATGCGGCGGCGGCCCGGCTGGTAGAATGGGCGCTTCCGACTCCCATCACGACGCGACCATGGCCTCGACTCCCCTCACCTACCGCGACGCGGGTGTCGATATCGACGCCGGCAATGAAGTCGTCGAACGCATCAAACCCCTCGTAAAACGCACGTTTCGCCCTGAAGTGATGGGTGGACTGGGGGGCTTCGGCGCCCTGTTCAACCTGGGCGGCAAGTATCGCGAGCCGGTGCTCGTCTCGGGTACCGACGGCGTCGGCACGAAGCTGAAGCTTGCACAACAACTGAACCGGCACGACACGATCGGCATCGACCTGGTCGGCATGTGCGTGAACGACGTGCTGGTGCAAGGCGCCGAACCCCTGTTCTTCCTCGACTATTTCGCCACCGGCAAATTGCACGTGGACACCACGGTGGCCGTGGTCGGGGGCATCGCGCGCGGCTGCGAACTGGCGGGCTGTGCGTTGATCGGCGGCGAAACCGCGGAGATGCCGGACATGTATCCGCCCGGCGAATACGACCTGGCCGGTTTCACCGTCGGCGCCGTGGAAAAATCCGCGCTGATCGACGGCAGCAAGGTCCGCGCCGGCGACGTGCTGGTGGGAATCGCCTCGTCCGGACCGCATTCCAATGGCTACTCGCTGGTGCGCAAGATCCTCGACCGCGCCGGCCGGCCGCTTGAAATCGACGTCGGCGGCGTGAAACTCGCCGATGCGCTGATGGCGCCGACCACCATCTACGTCAAGCCGGTGCTCGAACTGATCGCCGCGCATGAACTGCATGCAATGGCGCACATCACCGGCGGCGGCCTGACCGAAAACATCATCCGCGTCATCCCCGACGGACTGGGCCTGGATATCGACTCGACCTCGTGGTCCTTGCCGCCGGTATTCGACTGGCTGATGCGCGAAGGCCAGGTCACGAAACCCGAGATGTGGCGCACCTTCAATTGCGGCATCGGTTTCGTGCTGATCGTGTCGCCGTCGCAACTGCCCGCGTTGGCCGCCGACCTCGGTCGCCTGCAGCTCGCGCACTGGCAGATCGGCCAGGTCGTGCCGCGCGACAGCGGCGAGCGGGTCCATATTTCCTGAGGCCCGCATGCGCGCCCCCCTCCGCATCGCGGTGCTTGCCTCCGGCCGCGGCAGCAACTTGCGCGCCCTGCTGCAGGCCAGGTTGCGGGGCGAGTTGCCGATCGATGTGGTCGGCGTGTTTTCCGATCGACCGGGCTGCGCTGCCCTGGCCCTCGCCGGCGAAGCTGGCATTCCCTCCTTTGCCCAGCGGCCCGCCGATTTCGCCAGCCGCAGCGAATTCGATGACTCGATGTTCAATCGAATCGAGGCCGTTCAGCCCGACCTCATCGTCTGTGCCGGATATATGCGTCTGATATCCGACGCGGCGGTCAGCCGCTTCAAGGGAAAGATCATCAACATCCATCCGTCATTGCTGCCGAAATACCCGGGTTTGCACACGCATGCGCGTGCGCTGGCCGCCGGCGACCGCGAACACGGCGCCAGCGTGCACTGCGTGATTCCGGAGCTCGATGCCGGCGCCGTGATCGCGCACACGCGCATTCCGGTGCTGGCCGGCGACGGACCTGAATCGCTGTCAAACCGGCTGTTGGAACGCGAGCACCAGTTGCTTGTCCAAACCGTGAAAGCCATCGCCGATGGCGATCTCGACATTTCCGGCAACCAGCCACGTTGGCACGGCGTGCCGATTGATACACCGTTGTCGTCCGGCCCCAACGGACACCTTGAGGATCAAAGATGATGCGACGTTTCCTGTTTGCCACCGCCCTCGTGCTGGCGCCTGTTGCCGCAAGTGCGGCCCTGCCCCCGCCCTACACGGCCAGTTACGAAGTGCGTCGCAATGGCGAGGCGCTGGGCACTGCCACGGTGTCTTTCAAACTGCTGCCGAACGGCCGCTATGAACTGAAATCCAGCACCGTGGGCAGCGAAGGCCTGGCCGCCATCGCCGGCGTATCGGTGGACGAACGCTCGATCATCCGCCTGGCCGGCGGCCAACCGGAAACGGTGGCGTACAACTATCGGCAGAAGCTGGCCTGGAAGACGCGCGAGCGCTCGATGCAGGTGAATGCTGCAGGCAACAGCATCGCCAGCACCGACAAGGACAAGAGTTTCTCGCCGCCCTACCGCGCCGGCGTGCTCGATCGCAACGCCATCACGGTGGCGTTGATGGCCGACGTCGCCGCAGGCAAGCCCGGCGACCTCGAATACCTGGTGCCCAGCCACAACGACATTGAAACGCATGTGTACCGCAGCGCGAGCAGCGAGCAAATCCAGACCAAGCTGGGCGCGCAACGCGTGATCCGCGTGGAACGCATCCGCGAATCCTCGAACGGCCGCACCACGACGCTGTGGCTCGGCCAGGATCGCAATTTCATCCCGCTGCGCATGTTGCAGAAAGAACCCGATGGCGAGACCATCGAGATGCGAATCATCTCGATTCGGTGACTTTCGGGATCACAAGCGGTTTAGCGTACTAGCGGCACGCGTTACGGCGAGGCAGGGGTCGGTATTCACTTCGAGTCGCTGCACTCGCGCCTGTCGGCGCTCGCGCGACTTGGTCGAAGCAAACACCGCCCCCTGTTCCCAGACGTAATCCGTACTTCTATCCTGCTGTCCTCACGACCAGGCACCGATACAAGGCTTCCGCTTCGTCTCGGCGAATGGCAGGGTCAGAGCTACTGCGCGATGGGCTCGTCGGTGTGGTTCTTATTCTGTACAAGCGCGGCTTGTCACGTGGTGAAGCCACGTGTGCACTTCCCTTGATTTTTCCTGGCTTCGAGCCGCGTGGCGGCTTCGGCTCTCACCCGAAACGTGCGGCCGTGATTGGGTCGACGTCGGGGCAGGGCATGTTCGTCCGAGTGGTGCGGGACGCAATGAACGGCGGCTTGTAAAAAACAGGACGTTTTTTCCAAGACGCGGACGGACATGCCCTGCCCCGGCGACGCGCGCCATTTCTGGGCCGTAGCTACGAAGCGAAGTCTATGACGCGACGCGGCGGATCTTTGCGCCGAGGCCGCCGAGTTTTTCTTCGATGTTTTCGTAGCCGCGATCGATGTGATAGATGCGGTCAACGGTGGTTTCACCTTCCGCTACCAGGCCGGCCAGCACCAGCGATGCCGAGGCGCGCAGGTCGGTCGCCATGATCGGCGCGCCGGTCAGGCGCTCGACGCCGCGGATGACGGCCATGTTGCCTTCGATCTGGATGTCGGCGCCGAGGCGCTGCAATTCGTTCATGTGCATGAAACGATTCTCGAAGATGGTTTCGCGAATCACGCCAACGCCGCTGGCCATGCAGTTCATCGCGGCGAACTGCGCCTGCATGTCGGTCGGGAACGCGGGGAAAGGCGCGGTGGTCAGGCTGACCGCTTTCGGTCGCTTGCCGTGCATGTTCAGTTCGATGAAATCCGGACCGGTATTGATTTGCGCACCGGCCTCTTCAAGCTTTTGCAGAACGACATCGAGCAGGTCGGCGCGGGTGCGTCGGGCCAGCACGCGGCCGCCCGTCATCGCGCCTGCCACCAGGAAGGTGCCGGTTTCGATGCGGTCCGGCATCACGTCGTAATGGCAGCCGTGCAGGGTGTCCACGCCTTCCACCACGATGCGCGCCGTGCCGGCGCCTTCGATCTTCGCGCCCATGGCGATCAGGCAGTTGGCCAGGTCGACGATTTCCGGTTCTTCGGCGCAGTTGTCCAGCACCGTGGTGCCGCGCGCCAAGGCCGCAGCCATCAGCACGTTTTCGGTGCCGGTAACGGTCGCCATGTCGAAGCTGTAATGACCACCGCGCAAGCCCTTGTCGGCGCGGGCCTTCACGAATCCGTTCTCGACCACAACGTCGGCGCCCAGTGCTTGCAGGCCGCGAATATGTTGGTCGACGGGGCGCGAACCGATGGCGCAACCGCCGGGCAGCGAGACTTCCGCATGGCCATGGCGGGCCAGCAGCGGGCCCAGCACCAGGATCGATGCGCGCATCGTTTTTACCAGCTCGTACGGCGCGATCGTCTCGACCATCGCGGTCGGTTCCACCGTGATGGTCAGCTTTTCATCAACCGTCAGGTTGACGCCCAGCGCGCCCAGCAATTCCATCGTGGTGGTGACGTCGTGCAAATGCGGCACGTTGCCGATGGATATCGGGCTGTCGGCGAGCAAGGTCGCGCAAAGGATGGGCAGCACGGCGTTCTTGGCGCCGGAAATCTGGACTTCGCCGTCCAGCGTCTCGCCGCCGGTGATGATGATCTTGGCCATGCGTCAGGGATTCTCTTGTGGGCTCAGGACTGCAGCCGGGCTTCGTCGGGGGTAAGGGTGCGCAGTGCCAGTGCATGGATCTCGCCGCCCATCCGGCCGCCGAGGGTCGCATACACCATGCGGTGGCGGGCCAGGGGCAGCTTGCCGGCGAAGGCTTCGCAAACGACGGTCGCCTCGAAATGCACCTCGTCGGCGCCCTCCACCTGGGCCCGGGAGCCCGGCAGGCCGGCTTCGATCAGTTGCTGGATCTGTTGCGCATTCATTGATGGCGTTCTTTGCTGGGCATTCACGGGGGAGCAGGGAAAAAGCCGGTTCGGGCCGGCACAGGCCTTACAATAGCCTTCTCATCATACCGCCTGCCCCCTGCGCATGAGTGCCATTCCCGCCAATCGTCCTGCCGACACCGACCTGCTGATCGCCAGCGGACAGCGCGTGATCAGCATCGAGACCCAGGCCCTGCAAAGCCTGCAGGCCCGGATCGGTCCCGCCTTCGCCGACGCCTGCCGCGAACTGCTGGCCTGCCGCGGCCGCGTGGTCTGCACCGGCATGGGCAAGTCCGGGCATATCGCCACCAAGATCGCCGCCACCCTCTCGTCCACCGGTACGCCGGCCTTTTTCCTGCATCCCGGTGAGGCCAGCCATGGCGACCTGGGCATGGTGAAGGACATGGACGTGGTGCTGCTGCTGTCCAACTCGGGCGAGTCCGAAGAAATCATGACCATCGTCCCGGCGCTCAAGCGCCAAGGCAATCGCATCATCGCCATGACCGGCCGCCCCGAATCCCGCCTTGCCGCGATGTCCGATGTGCACCTGGACGTGAGCGTGCCGGAGGAAGCCTGCCCGCTGGGCCTGGCGCCAACCTCCAGCACCACCGCCTGCCTGGTGATGGGTGATGCATTGGCCGTGGCGCTGCTCGAAGCGCGCGGTTTTACGGCCGACGATTTCGCCCGCTCGCATCCGGCGGGAAGCCTCGGCCGTCGCCTGTTGCTGCACATCAGCGACGTGATGCACAGCGGCCAGGATGTTCCGCGCGTGGCCGAAAACGCCAGCGCCAGCGAGGCGCTGGTCGAGATGAGCCGCAAGCGCCTGGGCATGACTGCCGTGGTGGACGATGCCGGCCGGCTGCTGGGCGTGTTCACGGACGGCGACTTGCGCCGCGCCCTGGACGACGCGCAGATGGACCTGCGCACGATGCCGGTAAAAACCCTGATGGCGCATTCGCCCAAGACCATCGGCGCCAACCAGTTGGCCGTCGAAGCCGCGCACCTGATGGAAGCGCACAAGATCAACGCGCTGGTGGTGGTGGATGATGAACGCCGGGTGGTTGGCGCGCTGAACATCCATGACCTTTTGCGTGCCCGGGTGGTCTGAACCGAATGAGCGACACTCCAGAGTTGATTTCAGACGCGATCCCCGAAGCCGTGCGTGACCGCGCGCGCGGCATCCGCCTGGTCGCCTTCGACGTGGACGGCACGCTGACCGACGGTCGGCTGTGGTTCGACCACGAAGGCAACGAGATGAAGGCCTACCACGTCGAGGATGGTCTCGGCCTGCGCCTGCTCATCGACAACGGCATCGTCGTCGCCCTGATCACCGCGCGCGAAAGTGCTTCGGTAAAGGCCCGCGCGCGCGACCTTCGCATCGACCACGTCTTCACTGCGGTCAAGGACAAGCTCGCCTGCCTGGTGGACCTGTGCAAGCAACTCGACATCGAACTGTCGAACGTGGCCTACATGGGCGACGACCTGGCCGACCTGCCGATCTTTCCCTATGCGGGCCTCGCGGCCGCGCCGGCCAATGTGCATCCCTGGGTGCGCGACCGCGTGCACTGGATCACCACGAAGTCCGGCGGCGAAGGCGCGGCGCGCGAGCTGTGCGACCTCATCCTCGAGGCTGCCGGCCATCGCGAAGCCATCCTTTCCAGCTTCCTCGGCCGATGAGGAAGCGCAGCATCGCCGCCGTCACCTTGCTGGCCGTCGCCGTGTCCGGCGGCCTGGCCGTTTGGCAATTGCGGCCGCAGGCGCCACCGCCGAAGCCCAGCCCGGCGCGTTCCGATTACATTCTCGAAAACTTCGAGCTGACTGCGCTCGACCAGGATGGCAAGGAATCCTTCTCCGTACAGGCGCCGCGCCTGGAGCGCGATCCCAAGGGCAAGAGCCTGACCCTTACGCTGCCGCGGTTCTCCTTCCCGGACGAGGACGAAGGTCGCTGGCTGGCCACGTCGCAGTCGGCCTGGGTCGCCGAAAAGGGCGTCGAGGTCCGGTTGATCGACAAGGTCGAGATGATCGGGCCGCCCACGCCATTGGGCGACCGGACCCGGTTCAACACCGAACACCTGCAGATCTTCCCGAAGCAGGACCTGGCCCTCAGCCAAGATCCCGTGACCGTCAGCCGGGCCGACTCTATACTGCGGGGTACCGGGTTGCGTGCCGATATGAAAACCCACCGAATCCAGTTGCTTGCCAATGTCAAAGGACGCTATGCGCCTCCACGCCCTTAGTTCACTGCTGCTCATCGCCCTGCTGCCGCTTGGCGCCCAGGCCAAGACCACCGACCGCAACGCCCCGATGGATATCGAGGCCGACAGCACCGACGCCATGCTCGGCGACGACAGCGAGTCCGTGCTCACGGGCAGCGTGAAGATCACGCAGGGTTCGCTGGAAGTGAACGCCGACCGCGCCGTGATCCATCGCAAGGCCGGCGACATCAGCCAGGTCGTGCTGACCGGGGCCCCGGCCACGCTCAAGCAGGTGGCCGACAACGGCGAACCGATGAATGCCCGTGCCTCCCAGATTGTCTATACGCTCACCAGTGATTTGGTGGTGTTGACCGGCAGCGTCGTCATCGAACAACCGCGCGGAACGCTGCGCGGTGAAACCATCAAGTACGACCTGAAGACTGGTCGCCTGAATGGTGGCGCCGACGGCAAGCGCGTGCAGATGCGCATCATGCCCAAGACCAGCGGCGGCTGACGGATGCTGTCTGCCCGCGGCCTGCGCAAACGCTACAAGTCTCGCGAAGTAGTCCACGATTTCGGCCTGGACCTCAGCCCGGGTGAAGTCGTCGGCCTGCTCGGTCCCAATGGCGCGGGCAAGACCACCTGTTTCTACATGATCGTCGGCCTGGTGCCGACCGATGCCGGCCAGATTGCACTGGACGGCGAAGACATCACCGCCCTGCCGATGCACGAACGCGCCCGCCGCGGCATCGGCTACCTGCCGCAGGAAGCTTCCGTATTTCGCAAGCTCAGCGTCGCCGACAACCTGATGGCAGTGCTGGAACTTCGCAGCGACCTCAATGCCACCAGCCGCAAGCGCGAACTGCAGTCGCTGCTGGATGAATTGCAAGTTTCCGACGTCGCCGGCCAGCTTGGCGCCAGCCTGTCGGGTGGCGAGCGTCGCCGCGTCGAGATCGCGCGCGCCCTCGCCGCCAATCCGCGCCTGATCCTGCTGGACGAACCCTTCGCCGGCGTGGACCCGATTTCGGTCGGCGAAATCCAGAAAATCGTGCGCCACCTCAAGCAACGGGGCATCGGCGTGCTGATCACCGACCACAATGTGCGGGAAACCTTGGGCATCTGCGACCGGGCGTATATCCTCAATGCAGGAAGCGTACTGGCCCAAGGATCCCCTGAAGCCGTGCTCGCCAATCCGGATGTGCGTCGCGTCTACCTGGGCGAATCGTTCCGCCTGTAGCGTTCCACACGTCGGCTTGCGTGCCGGCAACGCCGCAATGAAACCGACCCTGCAGATCCGCCTTGGCCAGTCGCTGACGCTGACGCCGCAATTGCGCCTGGCGATCCGCTTGCTGCAGCTTTCGGCGGTGGAACTCGAGATCGAGATCAACGACGCGGTGGATAGCAATCCCTTGCTGGAACGCGAGGAAGACGAAGTCGACGCGCCGGTTTTCGAGCCGGGCCAGGCGCCGGCCGATGCTCCCGACGATTCGCCGCCGGACCTGCAATCGGGCGAAGTCGAATCCTTTGGCGAAAGCGACTCGTTCGATGACACGCCCGAGTTCCGCTGGGATGAAGACCGGGCCCCGGGCAGCGGCAGTGGGTCCGAGGGCGACGACCGCGAGGAAGGTCGCGCCGCGCCGCTCGACCTGCACGAACATCTCAGCTGGCAGTTGCACCTGAGCCACCTGACCGATCGCGACGTGTTGATCGGCGAAGCCCTGATCGAGGCCATCGGCGAAGAGGGCTACCTGCAGGTGCCGTTCGAGGACATCCAGGCGGCCCTGGCGCCTGAGCTGATCGTTTCGCCGGCGGACATCGAGACGGTGCTGATGCGGATCCAGCGTTTCGACCCGGTCGGGGTTGGCGCGCGCAGCCTGTCCGAGTGCCTGTGCGTGCAGCTGGGCATGCTCAGCGCCGACACGCCGGGGCTGGCGCTGGCCCGGACCATCGCTGCCAGCCACCTGGACGCCCTTGCCAGGCACGGCGCGGCCAAGCTGGCGGCCACGCTGCGCCAGCCGCCCGCCGCCGTGGACCAGGCGGTCGCCCTGCTGCGCTCGCTCGACCCCAAACCCGGCGCGCAGATCGGGGGCAGCGAAACCGAGTTCATCGTTCCAGACGCCATCGCCTATCGCCAGGGCGGCGTCTGGAAGGTCGCGACCCACGCCGGCAGCCAGCCGCGCATCGGCATCAACCGGCATTACGAGCGCCTGATTGGCAAATCCACCCGCGAGGACGACAGCTACCTGCGCGCGCAGCTGCAGGAGGCCCGCTGGCTGATCAAGAGCCTTGAGACGCGGGCCGACACCCTGCTGCGGGTGGCCCGATCCATCGTCCGCCAGCAAAGCGGCTTCCTGGAACACGGCGCCCAGGCGATGCGGCCGCTGACCCTGCGCGAAGTCGCCGAGGAACTGGGCCTGCATGAATCAACCATATCCCGCGCCACCACGCGCAAGTACCTGCGCACGCCCCGCGGCACCTTCGAATTCAAATACTTCTTCAGCTCCGGTATCACCACCGACAGCGGCGGCGGCGCCTCCGCCACGGCCATCCAGGCCATGCTGCGGGGGCTGATCGACAAGGAGAACCCGCGTTCACCTCTTTCAGACGCGAAACTTGCGCAAATACTGAAAACCGAGGGCATCCCCGTGGCCCGGCGAACTGTGGCAAAGTACAGGGAAGCGATGAATATCCCCTCATCCACCGAGCGGCAGAGACTCTAGGAGGCCCGTTGCGAATCCCGCGGGCGCACCGCACGTACCTCGGGAAAACCCCACGCCATTCCCCTCCGCCGCAGGCTACGCCCGGTGCGACCGGACTGGAAAATGTATTGCAGACAGGAGTTAGCCATGCGAATCGACATCAGCGGGCATCAGATGGAAATCACCGCAGCCTTGCGCGACTACGCGCAGGAAAAGCTGGGACGAATTGCCAAGCATTTTGAACAACATCTCGATACCCGCATGATCCTGTCGGTGGACAAACTCGAGCACAAGGCCGAGGCCACCATCCACACTCCCGGCAAGACGCTGTATGCCGACGCACTCGCGCCCGACATGTATGCCGCCATCGATCTGCTGGCCGACAAGCTCGACCGACTGGTCATCAAGCAAAAAGAAAAAGTGAAGGACCACCATCGCGGCAGCTCAGCCGCGCGGTCCGACAGTTTCGGCTGACGCAAACCGCCGCCCCGATGCGAAACCGGATCAGCGCCCGCGAACTGTTCGACCAGCTGCATGAACGCCTCGCCCTGCGCTGGCTCACTTCCGGACAGCGCGGCGGCGAACGCACGCTCGAACGCGGCGAACAACTGACACGCCGGCCCTCGTTGGCCGGCTATCTCAACGTCATCCATCCCAACAAGGTCCAGATCATCGGCGCCGCGGAACTCGCCTGGCTCGATACGCTGGATGCGCGGCAACGCTGGGAAACCCTGGAAAAGATCATGGGCTTCGACCCCATGGCGCTGGTGATCAGCCAGAACCAGGGCTGCCCGCAGGACCTGCGCAGCATCGCCGAGGAAACCAATACCGCGTTGTGGGTATCGGGACGGCGCGGTTATGAATTGCTGAACCTCCTGCAGTACCACATGGCGCTGGCGCTGGCCCCGCGCATCAGCCTGCACGGCGTGTTCATGGAAATCTTCTCGATTGGCGTGCTGGTCACCGGCGAGTCGGGGGTCGGCAAGAGCGAACTCGCGCTCGAACTCATCTCACGCGGGCATCGCCTGGTCGCCGACGACGCGCCCGAATTCACCCAGATCGCACCGGACGTGCTCGACGGCACCTGCCCGGACATGTTGCAGGACATGCTCGAGGTCCGCGGCCTGGGCGTCATGAACATCCGCCAGATGTTCGGCGACACTGCGGTGAAGCGGAACAAGTACCTGCGCCTGATCGTGCAACTGGTGAAGGCGGTGGACAACAGCGGTGATGCGATGGCGCGCCTGACGGGCGAATCACCCTCGCCGGCGCGCGTGCTGGACCTGGAAGTACCGGTGTTCCAGTTGCCGGTCGCCGCCGGCCGCAACCTGGCGGTGCTGACCGAAGCAGCGGTTCGCCTGCATATGCTGCGCGTGAAAGGCATGGATCCGGCAGCTGCCTTCCTGGCCCGTCATTCCAGCCTGCTTTCACTGAGCCAGGAATCGTAGGCCCGGCATGAATGCCAACGTCCGCCCCACCCTCATCATCGTCAGCGGCCTGTCCGGATCGGGCAAGAGCGTCGCGCTGCGCACGCTGGAAGATCGCGACTACTACTGCGTGGACAACCTGCCGGCAGAGCTGCTGACTTCGTTCGTGCAAAGCATGGCGGCGGCCGAATCGCCGCGCGCAAAGCTCGCGGTCGGCATCGACGTGCGCAACGTGGCGTCGGATCTTTCCCGCATCGGCGAATGGCTGTCGGCGGTGGCCGCGCTGGGCTACGACCACCGCCTGGTGTTTTTCGACACCAGCGACGAAGTGCTGGTGAAGCGCTATTCCGAAACCCGCCGGCGGCACCCGCTGTCGCACCAGGGCATGCCCCTGTCGGACGCCATCGCGCTGGAACGCGAACGCCTGCGCCCCTTGCGGGCGCTGGCCGATTTCATCATCGACACCAGCCATACCAACGTCCACCAGTTGCGCAAGGCCGTGCTCAGCCAGATCGAACCCGGCCTGGCGCCGCGCGTTTCGCTGCTGTTCGAATCCTTCGCCTACAAGAATGGCGTGCCGGGCGACGCCGATTTCGTGTTCGATGCACGCTGCCTGCCCAATCCGCATTGGGACCCGAAGCTGCGGCCCCTGTCCGGCCGCGACGCCGCAGTACGTGACTATCTGGACGAACAGGACACGGTTCGCGAATATGTCAGCCAGGTCTCTTCGTTCCTCGACACCTGGCTGCCGCGATTCGAATCGGAAACGCGCAGCTACCTCACCGTCGCCTTCGGCTGCACTGGCGGCCGGCATCGGTCGGTGTACCTTGCGGAGAAGCTGGCGCGGCATTTCCGGGAACGGGATCGCGAAGAAGTACTGACCCACCATCGGGAACTGGAGTAACCATGCTCGAACGCGACCTGCAAATCACCCACCCACTCGGCCTGCATGCACAAGCTTCGGCCAAGGTCGTGCAGGTGCTGACCGGGTTCCGCAGCCAGGCCTTCCTGCTGGCCAAGGGTCGCGAGGTCAACGCCAAGTCCATCATGGGCGTGATGTTGCTTGCCGCCGGCCCGGGCAGCACGGTGCGCGCCCGCATCGAAGGTGAAGACGAGGCCGAGGCGATGGCGGCGTTGGCGGCGCTGTTCGAGTCGGGGTTCTGAAAAAAAGCATCGCGGCCAAGGCCGCTCCTACATGGGGCTGGGCAGATGATGCCTGCGCGCCGATAATGCGCGTGCCCTTCCCGGAGTAAGCCATGGCCGAGGCCGTCCGCCAAGACAAGACCGCGCGCCAGCTCCGGCTCTTGTCCGATGCGCTGGACACCGGGCGCCTGGGTCCCGTGCGGCGCATGGTCAACACCTTGTCGCCCGCCGAAATCGGCAACCTGCTTGAGTCGCTGCCACCGGGCAAGCGCAATGTCGTGTGGGGACTGGTGGATGCCGAGGACGACGGCGAAGTGCTGGTACACGTCGGCGAAGACGTGCGCGACGGCCTGCTTGCGGAGATGGATACCGACGAAATCGTCGCCGCCGTCGAAGACCTCGACATCGATGACCTCGCGGACCTGATCGAGGACCTGCCCGACACCGTCATCGACGAAGTGTTGAAGTCGATGGACCGCGAAAATCGCGAGCGCCTCGAACAAGCCCTGTCCTACCCGGAAGACAGTGCCGGGCGATTGATGAATCCCGATGTCATCACGGTGCGCGCCGACGTCACCGTGGACGTGGTGCTGCGCTACCTGCGCCTGCGCGGCGAAATGCCGGACCACACCGACCACCTGTTCGTGGTCAGCCGCCGCCACCAGTACCTGGGTCGGGTGGCGACCAATGCGCTGCTGACCCACGACCCGTCCACGCCGATCAACGAACTGATCGACGACGAACAACCCGCCATCCCGGTGGACACGACCGACAACGTGGTCGCCACGCAGTTCTCCGACCACGACTGGGTGTCGGCGCCGGTGGTGGACGAGAACAACATCCTGCTCGGCCGCATCACCATCGATGACGTGGTGGACATCATCCGCGACCGCGCCGAGCACCAGGCCCTCAGCGCCGCCGGCCTCGATGAAGACGAGGACATGTTCAGCCCGGTGCCGCGCGCGGCGCGACGGCGCGCCTTGTGGCTGGGCATCAACCTGATGACGGCCTTCCTGGCGTCGTGGGTAATCGGGCGTTTCGAAGGTGCACTGGAACAGGTCGTGGCGCTGGCCGTGCTGATGCCGATCGTCGCCAGCATGGGCGGCGTCGCCGGCACGCAGGTGCTGACCTTGATGGTGCGTGGCCTCGCGCTGGGCCAAGTGGGCGTGGGCAACTTGCGCGCCCTGCTGGCAAAGGAAGTCCTGGTTGGCGTGCTCAACGGCGCGATCTGGGCGATCGTGGTCGGCGTGGTAGCCGGCCTTTGGTTCCAGGACATGAAGCTGGGCTTGGTGATCGCACTGGCCATGCTGATCAACCTGGTCAACGCCGCGCTGGCCGGCGTGCTGGTGCCGCTGACCCTGCGCCGCATGAACATCGACCCCGCGCTCGCCGGCGGCGTCGTGCTCACCACCTTCACCGACGTGGTCGGTTTCCTGTCCTTCCTCGGACTGGGGACGATTATCCTGCTGAAGTAAATCCGCGCGAGGCCGTTCGGTCCACGATCCACGCAACGGCGATGCCGGCGATCGTGGCCGCGATCATCGACCAGGGCAGTTGCGGGACTTCGATGTGCACGCGCTGCACCACCAGCGCGATCACCGGTTGCATGTAGACCAGGCCGACCACGCCCATTCCAAGCAACAGCAAGGTCATCAGCCAGTCCTCGATGCTGGTCTTTTCTTCGGCCATGAGGATGCGCTTGGCGATTCGCGCGGCAAAGTCCGCCGGCAATTGCAGGGCCGTCGGGCGATTCAAGGCACGGATGACCAGCCGATGCCGGTCGAGTTCCGGATCGATGCCTGCGGGCTGGCCGAGGCGCTCGGCCGCTTCCGCGGCGGCCTGCAGGCGCATTTCGCGATCGATGTCTTCAGGTTTCATGCGGCTACTCCCATTCGTACTTCGAGCAACTGCCGGAGCCGGCTGCGCGCCCGAAACAGGTAATTCTTCACGGTGCCCTCGGGCAGGCCGGTCACGCTGGCGATGTCGCCGATCGGCATTTCCTCAAGGTGGTACAGCGTGACGAGCGTGCGCTGGATGGCGGGCAATTTTTCAATCGCGTCACCCAGCAAGCCCATCAGTTCGTTGTCGGCGCAGGCCGCTTCCAGGTCGAAGCCATCGCTGACTCCCTCCCAGGCCGGGCCGCCTTCGTCGTCCGCGGAAGGCTCGACCATCGGCAGCTTCTTCTTCTGCAGGTGGCGGGTGGCGACCGAAAAAGCCACGCGGCCGATCCACGTGGACAGCGCGCTTTCGAAACGATACTGGTTGAGACGCTCGTGCACCCGGAAAAAAACGTCCTGGCAGAGCTCGCGGGCATCCTCGGGGTGCTGCACCATCCGGTACACGAGGTGCCAGACCAGTTTCTGGTGGCGCGCGACCAGGCGCTCGAACGCCCCGGGCTTTCGCGCCAATACCGCACTTACCAGTTCCTGGTCTTCGCTCATGCCCGATGGATACCTGCCGGGGCCGATTGGTTGCAGGTTAGTCCGAATGAAATTGGATGCAACCGGATTCGCCCTGGCCCTGTCCATCGTGCTGACCGGGCCAAACGTGCCCGACCTACCCGGAGAACTTCCATGGATTTTGCCCTGCTCGTTCCAATCGCGGCCATGCTGGCCATCGTCATGGCCATCAAGATCATCGTGGACTCGCGCTTGCGCCGTCGCCTGGCCGAGACCAATGCATCCGAAGACCTGATCAAGTCGATGCTGGTGGCTGATGAACAGGCCCGCCGCCTGTCCGCCCTCAAGTGGGGCCTGGTGCTGACCCTGATGGGCCTGGCCTTCGGCCTGATCAGCGCACTGGGCCTGGAGTCGGACAACCCCGGCACCTGGGGCCTGCTGATCGGTACCGCCGGCGTCGGCATGCTGGCCTACCACTTCATCGCCAGCCGCAGCCGCTAACCGTCCGACGGTTCCGGGTTCAGCGCAGGGCTCGCGCTGTCGCTTGCTCCTCGAGCGTCAGCGCAACCTTGTCGCGAAGATAGGCCGGTTCCAGCATGTCGGCGCGGATGCCCTGCCCGCGGGCGAGCATCCGAGCTCCGAGCCGGGCGATGTCCCCGGCATGCGGCAAGGCCCGTGGGTCGCACAGGCGCAGCCGTGGGCCCAGGGCGGATACCAGGCCCTGGCTGGCCGCCACGAATCCGCTGCCCACGCCCAGCAGGTTCTCGATGTCTTCCGCGACCCGCGGTTCCGCCGGCGTCGCCATCCATTCATCGCCGACGGCGACCACCATTTCCTCGGGGTCGTGCCGGAACAAGCCCAGGTACAACTCACCCATGCGCGCGTCGATCGCGGCCAGGATGGTTGGCGCCTGGTCGCCGGAATATCCGGTTTCGATCGACGGCGCCTGCAGGGCCAGTGCGGCCAGCGTTGAAATTGGCAGCACCGGCTTGTCGAGGGCCAGCGCCATGCCCTGCACCAGCGCAACGGCGAGTCGCACACCGGTAAAAGCGCCGGGGCCGCGCCCCACCGCAATCGCATCGAGCTGCCTTCGCGTGATGCCTGCCTCTGCGAGCAACTCGTCGCACCATGGCAGCACCAGGTCGGTGTGCCGGCGCGGCGCGATCTCGTGCCGCTCGCGTACTTCGCCGGCGACCCACACGGCGACCGAACACGCTTCCGTACTGGTTTCGATTGCGAGGATCTTCATCGCCAGTCCTGTGCGAATTCCCATTCGGCGTCGGGGTCGGCCAGCGCTTCGGGCGAAGGCTCGATGCCGAAGAAGCGTTGCACATCACCCAGCACGCGCGTGCGCGGAAACGGTGGCAGGCTGTCCAGGAACAGGCGGCCGTAACTCTTGCCGACCAGTCGCGGATCGCACAGCACCAGCACGCCGCGGTCTTCGAAGGTGCGGATCAATCGACCCGCGCCCTGCTTGAGCGAGATGACCGCCTGCGGCAATTGTTCGTCACGGAAGGGATTGCCACCGGCGCGGCGCACGGCTTCCAGCCGCGCCTCCAGCACCGGGTCGTCGGGCGCGGCGAAGGGCAGGCGGTCGATCACCACCACCGACAGCGCGTCACCCGCGACGTCAACGCCTTCCCAGAAACTCGCGGCGCCCAGCAATACGCCGTTGCCCGATTCACGGAATTGTTCCAGCAATACGTTCCGCGGCGCACTGCCCTGCACGAACAAGGGCCACGGCCCATTGCGCAGCGCATCGGCCGCTTCACGCAGCGCGCGATGCGAGGTGAACAACAGGAAGGCCCTGCCCTGCGATGCTGCCAGCACCGGCCGCACGACATCGATCAGCGCGGTGCCGTAGCCGCGCGCATTGGGTTCGGGCAAGCCGCGCGGCAAATAACACAGCGCCTGCTGTTGCCAATCGAACGGACTGGCCTGCAGCAACTGGCGCGGATTCTCGAGGCCGAGCCGCGTGGATATATGCGAAAAATCGGAATTCACCGCCAGCGTCGCCGAGGTGAAGATCCATGCGGCGCGCGATTGTTCGCGGTAGTCGCGCAAGGGACCCGATACATCCAGCGGCGTGCGTTGCAGGGTGAAGCCGCGCTGCGTCAGTTCATACCAGCGCACGTCATCGTCCAGCGACTGGCCGTCGCGCCAGCGGCGCAGCCGGGTCAGCGCGGCGTCGGCGCGATCGCCGCAAGCAGCGAAGCCCGGGGAGGTTTCGGTCAGCGGCGCAAGCCCTGCGCAAAGCTCGGCCAGGGCCACGTCCAGCGCCGCGAGTGCCGCCGACGCGCCGGCATGCGTCGCCACGCGCGCCGCGCTGCCGCGCTGCGGGAAATCATTCATGGCCAGGCGCAATTCGCGCACGGCATGTTCCAGCGATCGAACCGGTTGCTGCACGGTCGCCAATGCGCCGGGCGTGGATGCGGTTTCGCCGAGCGCATCGCGGGCAAGGTCGAGCAACTGCCGCGCGCCCACGCCTTCGCCGAAGAATTGCGCCGCGAGTTCGGGCAGTTGGTGCGCCTCGTCGAGCACGAACGCCGCGGCGCCGGGCAGGATTTCGCCGAAGCCCTCGCGCTTGATGGCGAGATCGGCCAGCAACAGGTGATGGTTGACCACGACCAGGTCGGCCGCCTGGGCTTCGCCGCGCGCCTTCACCACGAAGCAGTCGGCCCAGAACGGGCATTCACTGCCGAGGCAGTTGTCGGCAGTGGAGGTGACTTGCGGCAGCAGTGGGCTGTCGTCCGGCAACTCCGGCAATTCGGCGAGGTCGCCGCGCTGCGTGCGGCTGCTCCAGGCGACCACGCGCTGGAATGACGCGACCACCTCGCGGCTCGCGAAACGCTCGCCCTTGGCCTGTTCCATTCGATACAGGCACAGGTAGTTCGACCTCCCCTTCAGCAAGGCCATCTTCACGCTGGCGCCCAGCGCCGCGCGCACGCGCGGCAGGTCACGGTGATACAGCTGGTCCTGCAACGCGCGCGTTCCGGTGGAAATGATGACCCGTTGTCCGGACAACAAGGCAGGCACCAGGTAGGCATAGGTCTTGCCGGTGCCGGTGCCGGCCTCGGCGATCAGCGTGGCGCGCGCATCGATGGCATCGGCAACCGATTCGGCCAGTGCGCCTTGCGCCGCGCGCACGACATAGCCCGACAGCTTCTCTGCGAGCGGGCCGTCGGCCGCCAGTGCCGCGCGGGTTCGATCCGACAGGTCCGACATCGCTACATCCGGATCGGCGGTGCGACCGTGCAGCCAGCCACGCGCTGCTGCGCCTGCGTGGCTTGCGCAGCATTGCCGCGCGCTTCGGCGGCGAGTTGCAGCGTGGTCCAGTTTCGACGGCACAGGCCGCCGAGTTTCGGACCCTTGTCGAAGGAACGCGTGGCCAGTTGTTCGGCTTGCGTCCAGTCGCGCGCGACCAGGGCCAGTTCGGCCTGCCACTGCAGCAGGTCGGGATCTTCGGGCGTCAACACGGCGGCCTGGGCAAGCAATTTGCTGGCGCCGGTAAAATCACCGCGCGCTTCAGCGAGCGTGGCGCTGGCGCGAAGGTCTTCCACGCGCGGATCGCGCAGGGGCTGCACATCGAGTTCGTCACCCATCTGGCCGGCGGTACGCACCTGCTGCAGCAGGGTCGGCCCGCTGCCCGGGCGAACGGCATTACCCCGCTCCGCACTTCCGGAACTGGTGCTGCCAGTGCAACCGACCAGGCCAACCACGGCGAAGCACATGACCGCCACCGTACGCGAAATGATCACTGCGAATCCTCCTGCGCCGGCGGCGCTTCGGGCGTCGGCGGTTGTTCGCCGTCACCGCCCAGATGGAACCAGTCCAGCCAGCTGCTCTGCTGGCAGGTCTTGTGTTCGGTCGGCAAGTAACCCGAGACGAATGCCGCGCGGCGTGCGCCGGGGCAATCGGCTTCGGTGGTCGCGTAGGCCGCGCCATCCAGCCAGGCCCACTCGATGCCCTGCCCGGTAACCTTCAGCGGTTCGGTCGGAAGTTTGGTGAACAGGCCCGACCACACGCGCATCGCGCCAGTGGCGCCATACAGGCCGGTCGGTTCGTTCTTGTCGTTGCCCACCCACACCACGGCCAGGTGGTCGCCGGTGTAGCCGGCGAACCAGCTGTCGCGACTGTCATTGCTGGTGCCGGTCTTGCCCGCCGATTGCAGCGGGCCCAGGCCATCGCGGAGCAGCGGACTGGCGGTGCCGTTGGTTACCGCGGACTGCAGGGCCAGCGTCACCAGTCGCGCCGCGATGGCGTCGCCTTCCTGCGCGGGCTCGGTCTTGTTGTCGTAACGACTGATCGCCTTGCCCTGCGTATCGAGCACGCCGCGCACGGCGCGCAAAGGCTGGATGCGGCCACCCGATGCGAGGAACTGGTACATCTGCGCCATCGAAAACACCGACAGGTCCACCGAGCCCAGGATCAACGAAGGATTCGGTTTCGCTTTCAGGCCGCCCAGTACCTTCATCAACTCGGCGAGACGGTCAGGGCCCACTTCCATGCCAACCCGCACGGTCGCCTGGTTATAGGACCTCGCCAGCGCGGAACTCATCGTCACCGTGCCGTGCGATTTTCCATCGGAATTCTTGGGGCGCCATGGCTTGCCGTTGGGCTGGGTCACTTCCACCGGGCTGTCCTGCACCCAACTGGCAAGCGAATAACGGTCCGGTTGTGCCAACGCCAGCAGGTATACGAAGGGTTTGAGCAAGGACCCGACCGGTCGCTGCGCTTCGATGGCGCGATTGAATCCAGGCTCGTTGGTCTTGCGATTTCCCACCACGGCCAGCACTTCACCGGTGTGCGTGTCCGTTACCACCATGCCTGCCTGCAAGGCCGGGCCTTGTTTGCGCTCGACCTTGGGCAAGGTGGCTGCGACCGAGCGCTCGCTGAGCGTCTGCACTGATGGAGCCAGCGTGCTCATCACCGACAGGCCGGCGCCGCGCAGCGCATCGGCCGGATAGTCGCGCGCCAGCTGGCGACGCACCAGGTCGAGGAAGGCGGGTGCATTGTTGCGCGCAACGCCGGGCTTGCTGCTTACACCCAGCGGCGATGTCTTGGCGCGAGCTGCTTCTTCGGGACTGATCAGGCCGGTCTCGACGAAAACATCCAGCACAACCGCTCGACGTTTCAGCGCACGCTCGGGAAACCTGCGCGGATCCCAGAAGCCCGGGCCCTGGATGATGCCGATCAGCAAAGCGATGTCTTCGGTGCGCAGGGTGGCCAGTTCGCGACCGAACCAGAATTCCGCGCCGGCGCCGACGCCGCGAATGGACTGCTTGCCCTGCTGCCCCAGGTAAACCTGGTTGAGGTAGGCCTCCATGATGCTGCGCTTGTCGAAACGCGCCTCGATGATCAGCGCATACAGCGCTTCGCGCACCTTGCGCGTCACCGTCTTGGTATTGCTGAGGAACAGGCTGCGCACCATCTGCTGGGTGAGCGTGCTGGCGCCTTGTTCGAAGCCCGCCTCGCGCATGTTCACCCAGATGGCGCGGGCAACGCCCCACGGGTCGATGCCGTGGTGGTCCTTGAAGTTGCGGTCTTCCACCGCCTGCAGGCCGGTGATGAACAACACCGGCACTTCTTCCATCCGCACCAGGCGGCGCTCTTCCTCATCGATTCCGTACAGCGTGGCGATGCGCGCAGGATCCATGCGGGCGCTGTCGAGCCGCTTGCGCGTGCGTCCATCGCGCAACTGCGCAACGCGGCCCCCGGCCAGCGCCACGTCCAGGCGCCGCTCCGGCACCGGGCCGTCCATGTCGGTGAAGGCACGCGTGCCGATCTGGAACCGGTTGCCCTTGTGTGAATAGGTGCCGGGCAGTTGGCCGACACCATCGTTGCGATAGGTCGCGGCCGCCAGTTCGAGTTCCAGCGCGGCGGCGTCCAGCCGGACACCCGGCTTCAGCAACAGCGGGCGCGCATAGACGCGAGTTGGCACCTGCCACTGCAATTGGGCGAATTCGGTGCGGACCTGTTTGTCCAGATACCAGATGTAGGGCACGGCCAGGCCCAGGAAAAGGCCGGCCCCGACCAGCACGGCGCGCAGCAACCAGCGCTTCCACGGGGCCATGCCCGGGGTTCCTGAATCAGATAGGGCAGCGGATTTGCTCAAGGACGGGGATAATTCCGGTTTTCGCCAGTTTATCAGGCGCAAGCCAAGAGAATCGGACCCAAGCAAGATGGAACCAAAGCCACACGTCGCTTCCCCTGCCCAGGCAAGCGGCGCGCCCAGCACGCCCGATCCCCCGGCGCAGTCGCTGGCGCACCGTTTGGGTCGCTGGCTGCTGCGCGAGCACGTGCTGATGATCTATCGGTACAACGACTTGGCCTCGTTGTGTTTCCGCGGGATCAACAGCCTCAAGATGCGCGGGTTCCTGGCCACGGTCCAGATCGCGCTCAAACGCCTGTTCCCGGCGACCCGGCATGAGTTCCCGCTGCGACTGTATGAAGACGGCGCTGCCGAGCCGGCCACGCTTCGCTTCGCCCCTGCCAACACGCCGCGTGCCAGCATCGTGATTCCCGTGCACGGGCAGCTGCCGCTGACCTTGCGCTGCCTGCGCGCGCTCGCTTCAAGCGGCGATGAAAGCGCATTCGAGGTCATCATCGTGGACGATGCCTCCCCGGATGATTCCGCGGTCGTGCTTCCCCACATCGAGGGCCTGGTCTACCTGAAGAACGAATCGAACCTGGGCTTCATCGGTTCCTGCAATGCCGGGGCCATGGCAGCCCGCGGAGAATTCGTCGTCTTCCTGAACAATGACACGCTGGTCCAGCCAGGCTGGCTGGACTCGCTGTTGGCGACCTTCACCCGGTTTCCCGACACCGGATTGGCCGGAAGCAAACTGGTGTATCCCGATGGTCGCCTGCAGGAAGCAGGAGGCATCGTATTTCGCTCGGGGGCAGCCGCCAACTACGGTCGCAATGCCGACCCCACCGAGCCTCGATTCAACTTCGTGCGCGAAGTCGACTATTGCTCCGGCGCATGCATCGCCATCCCGGCAAGACTCTTCAGCCAGCTGGGAGGATTCGACTCCCACTATTCACCCGCTTACTACGAAGACACCGACATTGGAATGCGGATAAGGGACGTCGGCCTCAAGGTTCGTTACCAGCCGGCGTCGGTGGTGGTGCACCTGGAAGGCGCAAGCTCCGGCACCGATGTGCGCGTCGGCATCAAGTCCTACCAGGTACGCAACCAGCAGAAATTCCGGGAACGCTGGGCGAAGCGCCTCGCCAGCCACCCGCTCGACCCCGGCCGCGGCGATGTGGACGATGGGGCAGCCATCCGGGCAGCAACGCATCGCGACCAACGCCGGATACTGGTAATCGATTCCTACACGCCGACGCCCGACAAGGATTCCGGCTCGGTGCGGATGGTTGAGCTGATGAAACTGCTCGTCGATGAAGGTTGTTCGGTCGTCTTCATGTGCCAGAACCTGACCCACGACGGAAAATACACGGAAGCACTGCAGCAGCTGGGCATTGAAGTCTGGTGGCAACCCTGGGTGAAGTACCTGCCGCGCTGGCTTACCCCGAATGGCAAGCGCTTCGACGCGATCATCGTGTCGCGCCACTATGTGCTGATGCCCCTGTTGCCCATGCTGCGAGAGCTGGCGCCACAGGCAAGGCTGGTCTTCGATACGGTTGACCTGCACTTCCTGCGCGAGCAGCGCGAAGCCGAACAGGGCGGCAGCCAATCCAGTCAGCTCGCGGCAAGCCGCACCAGGGGCATCGAGCTGTCACTGGTCCGCAAGGTGGACACGACCTGGGTGGTCAGCCAGGTCGAGAAGGAGATCCTGCTCGCGACGGTCCCGCGGGCAGACATTTCAGTCGTGTCGAACATCCATGCCGTGACCGAGGACACTCCCGGCTTCGCGCAACGATCAGACCTCGTGTTCGTGGGCAGCTTCCGCCATCCACCAAACGTGGATGCCGCCGAATGGCTGGTTCGCGAAATATTCCCGATCGTGCGCAAGTCGTTGCCGGATGTTCGCCTGCATCTTGTCGGCGCCGATGCACCGGATTCGTTCCGGCAATTTGGCGATGTCGAAGGCGTGCTGGTGCATGGCCACGTTCCCGACCTCGAAGCCCTGCTCGACACGACCCGCATCAGTCTTGCGCCTTTGCGCTACGGCGCCGGCATCAAGGGCAAGGTCAACCAGAGCCTGTCGCGGGGGCTTCCGGTGGTGGCCACCTCTTGCGCGGCAGAGGGCATGTTCCTGGTCGACGGCCAGGATGTCCTGCGCGCGGACAACGCGGAAGACTTCGCGAACGCCGTGGTCCGGCTCTACGCCGATAGCGAGCTGTGGCAGAAGCTGCGCGCGGGTGGCCTCGAAAATACCCGGCTGCATTTTTCCAGGGATGCCGCGCGAAAGGCCCTCAAAGCCTGGCTTGCCGAGCTTCCGGTGCGGTCCGGCAGCAGTCCGGGCTAGCGCTTCGGGCTGGCCCCGCGCGCAGTGCGCAAGCGGGTGATGGCGCCAGCCAATCCAGGATGGGCGGGCTGCCAATGCCGCACGTGGGCCAGCGCGATTTCCGCTTCGGCGAAATCACTCGCACCGATTCGTTCGTCCGCATAGGCCAGCCATCGCTCGGCCATGCGGCGACGGGCCTGGTCGGCGGCAGGCGATGCCTCCTGCACTACGTAGGCTTCCAGGCATGATTGCGCGCGTTTGAGTTGGCCCGCGTCCAGTGCCTGGTCAAAACATTTCCGGCTGGCGGCGGTGAGTTCACGCTCGAGCCGGGCCACGTCTTTCGAACGCGGCGCTATGGCGGCGGCGACGCGAAGTTTGTCCCACGCGCTCTCGCCCGGTGGCGTAATGAAATCGCCGCGGCCGATGGCCTGTTCCGCCTCCGCCAGCAAGGTCGGTAGACGCGCGCGTTCACTCCGGTTGGCGGGGCGGATCAGGCGGGCCTGTGCCTGCCTCGACAACTGCATGCTTCTTTCCGCAGCCGCGATTCCCGGGCTGCCCGGATTCCACAGTCGCGCCTTTTCCAGCGACGCTTGCGCGCGCCGGAACTGGAAGTCCGCCGCCTGTCGCTGTGCGCGTCGCGCCATTCGCGCCGCCAGGCGCTCCAGGCCCTCGCGCGCCTGCCCGTAGCCGGGATCGCCTTCCGAAAAGCCGAGATAGCGTTTCGCGGCCCGGTCGTAGCTGCCGGCCCTTTCATCGCGCGCTGCCTGCTCCAGCTCTCGCGCCTGGCGCGCTTGCAGTGCCGCCAATGCCTCACCGAGGCGCGCGCGCAAGGGCGGCAAATCCGTGTGCGCGGGATCTTCGGCAATCACGGCTTCGACGATGGCCCGGGCTTCGGAAACCTTGCCGGCATCGAACAATTTTTCGGCGCGAACCAGGCGCGACGACAAGAGCAAGTCGCGGCCCTCGATCGCGGCCGGGTTGTCCGCGTCCACGGCGAGTATCTGGCGATACAGGGCGAGCGCCTCGTCTTCATCCACGCCCGGCGAAATGGCGCGGGCGAGCAAACCCTTGGTATCGCTCGATGCTTCCTGCAGGTCACGCAGGCGGGCCTGCAGCGGCTGCAGCTGCACCTGCGGCGCAGACAACGCAGCGGCCAATGCAAGGTTCTCGGAGGCCTGGCCGAGTTTGTGCGCGGCCAACGCCGCCTGCGCACGCGCGATGGCGGCTTCGCGCACGGCCAGCAGGCCCTGCTTGGCGCGCATCTGGTCGGGATCGGAGGCGAGCACGGATTCGAACAGCTCACGCGCGCCGCTGCCATCGGACGCGCTGAGTCTTCCGGCGACGAGCGCCGCCTGCGCCTGTTCCAGCTGGCGATTCATGCGTGGGTCGGGCACGAGTCGTTCGCTGATCCACGATCGGCCCACTACCAACACCAGCAACACCACCAGCGCGGCCAGCAGCCAGCCCAGTCGCGGGCCGCGCAGCCACTCAACCCAGCCGTCGCGCATCCTGCACTCCCGGCACGGTGTCGAGCTTGGCAAGCAACTGGCTAAGTTGTTCGAAGTCGCTCACCTTCAGCGTTACGCGGATGTCGGCGAGGCCACGCGCCTCGTCCAGGTGCGAGCTGATGCCGAGGATGTTCACCTCGGCCTGCGCGATCACGTTGGTCACGTCCTTCAGCAGCCACTTGCGATCGTAGGCACGCACCTGGATGCCGACCTCGTAGCGGGAACTCGCGGCCTGGCCCCAGTTCACCGGCAGCTCGCGATCGGGTTGCGCCGCGATCAATCGTTGCACGCTGGTGCAATTGCGCCGATGGATGCTGACGCCACGCCCGCGCGTGAGGTAACCGACGATGGCATCGCCGGGCACCGGCTGGCAGCAACGCGCGATCTGCGACAGCAGATTGCCGACGCCCTCGACGGTGAATCGACTGGATTGGTCCACGCTGCGCGGGCGCGGACGCGCCACGGGCTTGTCGGGTTTCGCAGGCGTGGGCGATTGCGCCTGCAACACGGCCTGCGCATGGTCGTGCAAGGCGCGGCTGACCTGGCTGGCGCCCATGTCGCCCAAGGCCAACGCCAGTTGCAGGTCCTCGACGCTTGCCATGTGGAATTTTTCCAGCACGGGTGCAAGGTCGGCCTGCATCATCGCCACGCGGCGCAGTTCCTTGTCCAGCATGTCCTTGCCGGCCTGCAGGTTGCGTGCGCGGTCGAGCTTGTGGAACCAGGCGCGCACCTTGTCGCGGGCGCGGCCGCTGGCAAGGAAACCATTGCTCGCCAACAACCAGTCGCGCCGAGGCTCGCCGGTCTTGTTGGTCATGATCTCGACGCGATCGCCGCTGGCTGGCTTGTAGTCGAGCGGCACGATGCGGCCGTTCACCTTGGCGCCGCGGCAGCGATGCCCCACCTCGGTATGCACGTGGTAGGCGAAATCGAGCACCGTGCCACCCTGCGGCAGGTCCACCACTTCGCCGCGCGGCGTCAGCAGGTAGATGCGGTCTTCCAGCAGTTCGGTATTGAAGCCGGCAAGCAAGGTGGTTTCGTCATCGCCCTCGCGTTGTTCCAGCAACTGGCGCATCCACGCCACTTTCCGCTCGAAGCTGGCCTCGCCCTTGCCACCTTCCTTGTAGCGCCAGTGTGCCGCCACGCCGAGCTCGGCATGTTCGTGCATCGCGTGCGTGCGGATCTGCACTTCCAGCGTGCGTCCTTCCGGACCGATCACGGCGGTATGCAGGGACCGATAGTCGTTGCCCTTGGGCTTGGCAATGTAGTCGTCGAATTCCGACGGTACCGGCGTCCACAACTGATGCACCAGGCCTAGTGCCGCATAGCAGTCGGCCACGTCGTCCACCAGCACGCGAATGGCGCGGATGTCGTACAGCTCGCTGAAGTCCAGGCCCTTGCGCTGCATCTTCTTCCAGATGCTGAAGATGTGCTTCGGGCGGCCATCCACCTGCGCATTGATGCCCGCTTCGGCCAGCGTCGAACGAATCTTCTGCTTGGCTTCCTCGATGAAGCGCTCGCGGCCGGTGCGTTTCTCGTCCAGCAATCGCGCGATGCGCTGGTAGGTTTCCGGTTGCAGGTAGCGGAACGCGAGGTCTTCGAGTTCCCATTTGAGTTGCCAGATGCCGAGACGATTCGCGAGTGGTGCATGGATGTCGGCGGTCAGCTCCGCCAATGCCTTCTGCTCGTCCGGCGGTGCATTGGCTGCCGCGCGCAGGCGTTCGAGTTGTTCGGACAGCAGGATCAGCACCACGCGCAAGTCGCGGATGATCGCCAGTAGCAGCCGCCGCAAGCCCTCGGCGTTGCCGCGGCCCTCGCGCTGCGCGTGCAGGCTCCAGACCTGTTCGGCGGCCTGCAGTCCATCCAGCAGGGGACGCAGGCCGGAGTTCTTGTCCAGGATCGGCAGGATTTCTTCGCGCAGCTTCGGGCACAGGTGCAGCAAGGCAGCCAACTGCACTTCGGCGTCGGCGCGCACCATTTCCAGCGTGTCCAGCACGGCCCATGCCAGCGGCGGCACCGGTTTCCGGAACGCGCGCAGCGCGACATCCACCGGCTTCAGCGGCGCCGCGTCGGCGTGCCGGTCCAGCCAGTCGTCCAGGGTGCGGGTTTCGAGCGCCATTGCATTCACGTCAGTGACTTTGGCGGTTCAAACAAGTTGCTGCAACTGCCGCGCCAGTCGTTTGTGCGAAACGGGCCGCCGTGTTCCCAGTTCCTGCGCAAAAGTCTGAACGCGAAGCTCCTCCAGGTCCTGCTGGAACTCGAGCCATTCGCTGGGTAAAGGCGAATATTTCTCCTGCGCCCGGGCCAGGGCATCGGCATAGGGCTGCAGCTCCAGCAGCCTGGCCTGGTCCTTGATGGGATCGGCGATGGCCCGCTCGGCGCGCAGGTCCAGGGCCTTCAGGTAGCGCGGGAATTCGGCCAGGAAGGCAGCGGGCGTCTCGCGCAGGAAGCCGGCGTGAACCAGTTGCCGCAGATGCCGCGAGATATCGTCCAGGTTCCCCTGCGCCCAACCCATCAGCGGGGACTCGAGCTTCGGCTTGACCTGCGCATAGGCCGCCAGCACCGACTCGGCCAGCTTCAGGCGCTGCATGGCCTGCTCGAACAACTGCCGGCTGACCTTCGCCACCCGTTCATCGAAGGCTGCCTTGTCCCGGATTTCGGCCAGGCCTTCGGCCAGCAATACGTTCAGCGCTGCATCGACGATGTCGGCGCGCAGGCGTTCGGACGATTCAATCGCCGCGTACAGCAGGCCCAGCTTGGGCGAGACCGGCAACTGCTTGCGCGCCTGCCGGACCTTGTCGGCGGTCGCGACCAATATCAACCGACGCACGCCCGCCTCGTGTTCCGCGCGCGCTTGCATCGGGTCGGCGAAGACATCGAGGTCCACCCCTTCGCCGCGGTCGACCAACGCCGGATAGGCCGGCACGCCACCGGCGCCGGCGATCCTGTCGGGAATGGGCGCGTCTGGAAACGTGGCGAGGCCGCGGCGCGCGAGTCGCTCGCCGGCACTTTCCGCGAAGGCGCGCTCGGCCTGCGCGCCAAAGCGTTGCCTCAGCTGATCGAGGTCGCGAGAGGTGGCAAGCACTTTACCGTCGCGCTCACCCATGCGGAAATTCATGCGCAGGTGCGGGTCCAGCGCCGATTCGTCGAAATCGGTCGCCGCCACCGGCGCGCCGGTGCTTCGGGTCAGGAAGCGCGCCAACGTGCCGGCCAGTGAATCGGCTTCGGGTTGCGGATAGGCCTGGAAAAACGCGCGCGCGAAATCCGGGGCCGGTACGTAGTTGCGCCGCAGGGCCTTCGGCAGCGAGCGGATCAAGCCCGCCGCTTTCTCCTCCACCAAGCCCGGCACCAGCCACGACATGCGCACCGGATCAATCGCCTTCAGCAGGTGCAGCGGCAGGTCCATCGTCACGCCGTCATCTTCCGCACCGGGTTCGAAGCGGTAATGCAGCGCGAGCCGGATGTCGCCGAGCGCGAAATATTTCGGAAAACGGTCGGCCTCGCTGCCCTCCCCCGGCAACAGGTCCACCAGCGACCATTCCAGCGCCTTGCGCTTTTCGGGCGGCAGCTTCGAGGTCCAGCTGTCGAGGCCCTGCACACTGTTGATATCCGGCGGCAGTCGATCCAGGTACCAACGCGCCTGCCAGTCCTCGTCGGCGATCAAGCCGGCGCGACGCAGCTTGGCTTCTTCCTCGCGCGCTTTCTCAAGCGTCGAAAGATTGCGCGAGACAAAAGTCGAACGCGTATTGATCTCGCCGGTGATCAGGCCCTGTCTTATGAAGATTTCCCGCGACTCTTCCGGATACAGCCCGCCGTAGTGCACCGGCCGTTTCGGCGCCAGCACCAGCCCGAACAGACTGATTTGCTCCGAGCCGATCACACGGCCCTGGGCGCGTGACCAATGCGGATCGAAGTGGCGTCGCGACAGCAGGTGCGGCAGTTCGGCAATCACCCAGTCGGGCTCGATGCGGGCACCCATCAGGCCCCAGATCTTTTGCGTATCCAACAGCGTGGCGACCAGCAGCCACGCTGGCGGCGCCTTCACCAGCGACGAGCCAGGGAACAAGGCGAACTTGCGCTGCCGGGGTGCGTCGTACATGCCCTTTTCGACGCGATGGCCCACCTGGGTCGGCAGGCCCGCGATCAGCGCGCGATGCAGCGGCGCATATTCGGCAGGCGTGTCACTGATGGCCCAATCGAGTTCGGTGCAAACCAGCAGCAACTGGCGATGCAACTCACGCCACTCGCGCATGCGCAGGAAGCCGAGGAAATTCTTCTCGCACCAGTTGCGCAACTTCGATTGCGTCAGGTCTTCGTGCGCCACCCGATAGGCGTCCCACAGGTTCAACACGCCCAGGAATTCAGAATCCGGGTGCGCGAATTGCGCGTGCGCGGTATCGGCCGCACCTCGTGCATCGGAAGGCCGCTCGCGCGGATCCTGGATGCCGAGGAAGGCTGCCAGCACCGTTACCTCGCGCAGGCAGGCAAGCGCTTGCGCGGCCACCAGCATGCGCGCCAGCTTGACGTCCACTGGCAGGCGCGACATCTGCCGGCCGATCGGCGTCAGCCGCCGATCCTTGTCCACTGCGCCCAGTTCCGTCAGTTGCTGCCAGCCATCCGCAATCGCGCGCGGATCGGGCGCATCGATGAAGGGAAAATCCTCGACCCTTCCCAGCCCCAGCGACAACATGCGCAGGATCACGCCGCCCAAGGAGGCGCGGAGGATTTCCGGATCGGTGTAGCGTGATCGCGATTCGAAATCCGCTTCCGAATACAGGCGATAGCAGATGCCCGAGGCGATGCGGCCGCACCGGCCCTTGCGCTGGTCGGCGCTGGCCTGCGAAATCGGTTCGATGTGCAGGCGGTCGAGCTTCTGTCGCGGTGAATAGCGCTTCACGCGGGCCGCACCCGGGTCCACCACGTAGCGGATGCGCGGCACCGTCAGGGACGTCTCGGCCACGTTGGTGGTCAATACGATGCGCCGTTGCGAACCCGGCTGGAACACCCGGTCCTGGTCGCGCGACGACAATCGCGCATACAGCGCGAGCAACTCGGTGTGCCGATACTTGCGCTGGCCCAGGGCAAGGTGCGCATCTCGAATCTCGCGCTCGCCGGGTAGGAAGATCAGGATGTCGCCTTGCGAGTCCTCACGCGTAATTTCGTCTACCGCAGCGACGATTGCGTCATTCATCGTGCGGTCGCCAGCCTCTTCGCCCTCGCCCTCCGGCGCGCGATAGCGGGTTTCCACCGGATAGCTGCGCCCTTCCACGCTGACCACCGGCGCGTCGCCAAAATGCTTCGAGAAACGCTCGGTATCGATCGTGGCCGAAGTGATGATCAGCTTCAGGTCGCGCCGTTTCTGGATCAGCTGCTGCAGGTAACCGAGCAGGAAATCGATATTCAGGCTGCGCTCGTGCGCTTCGTCGATGATCAGCGTGTCGTATTTCGACAGCCAGCGATCGGACTGGATCTCAGCCAGCAGGATGCCGTCGGTCATGAACTTGATGTAGGTGTCGTCGCCGACATTCTCGGTGAAGCGCACCTGGTAACCGACTGCGCCGCCCACCGTCGTCTTCAGCTCTTCCGCCACGCGTCGCGCCACGGCGCGAGCCGCAATCCGCCGCGGCTGGGTGCAGCCGATCATGCCGTTGATGCCGCGGCCCGCCGCCAGGCACAGCTTCGGCAATTGCGTGGTCTTGCCCGAGCCCGTCTCGCCGGCGATCACCACCACCTGGTGTTTCGCAATCAGCGCGATGATGTGCTCCGCCTCGCGCGCCACCGGCAAGTCGTCGTCGAAGGTCGGCGTCGGCGCCTGTGCCTCGCGCCGCGCACGCGCCGCCACCGAGACGGCCAGGGCCTTCTCGAAACCCTCGCGCAGGCCGGCGTCGTCCGGTTTTTCACGCGCGCGCGCCTGCATCCGGCGCAGCCGCGCCTGGTCCCGGCTGAGGGCCAGGTGAAGCGCGGGCTTTTGCAACGTTTCGGTCACGGGATTCAGGTTCACTTATCGACGATTACGGTTCACACTCAATTGTCACATCTCGCAGGGATTCAAGTCATGGACATTGATATCGGGATCGCTTCGAAAGATCGCAAGAAGATCGCCAATTCACTCTCGCACCTGCTTGCCGACACGTACACGCTGTACCTGAAGACGCACAGCTTCCACTGGAACGTGACCGGGCCGATGTTCAATGCCCTGCACAACATGTTCATGGTCCAGTACAACGAACTGTGGCTGTCGCTGGACGAGATCGCCGAACGCATCCGCGCCTTGGGTGAAGTGGCGCCAGGTTCCGGCGCGCAGTACGCCAAGCTGTCGTCCATCAAGGAAGAAACCGGCGTACCGGACTGGCAAGGCATGGTCACGCAACTCGTGAACGGCCACGAAACGTGCGCCCGCACTGCTCGCGACGCCTTCAAGAAGGCCGAAGGCGCCAATGACCAGCCCAGCGCGGACCTGGCCACCACGCGCATGCAGGCGCACGAGAAAACGGCCTGGATGCTGCGCTCCCTGCTTCAGTAACGGCCCACAGGGCCACCGTCCGACTCAGTCGTTGACAGATATATCCATATCCGATATATCTGGCGGCAACAGGGGAGACCACCATGGCCGCCAGCACCAGCAAATCCGACGCGCCGGCGCTCACGCCGGCCATGCACCACATCCTGCTCGCGTTGCTGGAAGGCGACCGCCACGGCTACGCCATCATGCAAGCGATCGAGCTGATCAGCCGGGGCGAGATGCGGCTCGGCCCGGGCACGCTGTACACGTCCATCAAGAAGCTGCTCGATGCGAAGCTGATCGAAGAGACCGACGAGCGCCCGGATGAAGACGACGAGCGCCGACGTTATTACCGGCTGAGCAGTGCGGGGCGTGAAGCCGTGCTGGCCGAAACGCGGCGTTTGTCACGGCTGGTGGCATTCGCGCACAAACACGCCCGCCACGCGGTGCTCGCGTGAACGGCGGCCCTGATCCGAGCTGGATGCGTGTCGTACAGTCGGTCTACGGCGCCTTTCTGTGGCTGTATCCGAAGGAACTGCGCGATTTGCACGGCGATGAGATGCGACTGGCCTTCCGCGACCGTTGCCGCGAAGTCGCGCGAGGTGAACAAAACGGCTTCAAGGTATTTGTATTGGAGCTGCTTCCAGACACGCTGCGGAGCGCAGGCGAGGCGCAGCTATCAGCATCGTTCGACCAGATGCGCCCCCGGCAGTATTGGGCGCTCGGACTGCTGTGTTGTTCGGCCTTCGGCCTGCTCTACCGCGATGAATTGAGCCGATTCACGCTCGACGCAGCGTTTCGGGCCAAGTACGCATGGCAGGACTATCGCCAGTCGCGCGAACTGGACATCCAGGAAGCTCGTGTGCGAGCGCTTGCCAAGTCCTTCGCAGAACTCGACACCATCGAGGGCAAGGCGCTGGCCGCCTACCTCTACCGTTCGGTCTATTCCGGACGGACGCGATTGCACAACGGCACCCTCAACGGAGGTCCTCGCCAGCTATACCTGGGCTTCATGGTTGCCGATGGCGATCGGGCCACTGCACTGACCGCAGGTGTATTCAGCGAACATCCCGCTGCCTATCCGCTAATCGTTGCAGTGCAAGCTTGCGAACCTGCCGTCGGTTGCAACCGCGAGGCAGCGATCCGGAGACTCACCGAACTCGAGCCCGACAATGCCTACGGCTGGTCACTCGCCTTCAAATGGGCATCATTGCGTCACGATGCAGCGTCGATGCGCGAGGCGATTCAGCGCATGGCCGAGTCGACCCACTACGACAACTACCAAGGCCGCATTACTCGCGACTTGCTGCGCGAGACAGAACTGCTTGCACCTGGCGATGTCGGGTACTTGGCAGATATCGCGTCAGAAGCTCGCAGCGTCGGCTTCGGAGCGATTGACGACTTCAAGCACGACGTCCGCTACGGCTGCAGGCGCCGCCCAGCTCTCGATACATCCAACCAGTTGCGTTGGCTCGAAATCCATCCTGAGATGCAGGACGACTGCCTGCGGATTGCTAAAGTGCTTTCGGCATCCACCGACCTGACGTCCGCATACTGGGGTTGGCGCAGGATCCTTGAGGCCGAATCGATTCCCGCTCGACGGGACGCTATCCTCCCGCAAGTGCGCAACAGCCGATGGCTGCAGGAGCAGGCTTGGAGAGTTGGCGTCAATCGACACAGGCAGGACCACGGCTGGGACGCCTGGACGAAAGACGAATGGCTGAACTGGGCAGCTGCCTGGGCCCCCGGCGACGGCGAAATTCCATCCGTCAAGCGCTGGCTTGTCTCACGTGGAATGTCTGTGACAGCGCCGCCGGACTTCGAGATTCCGCCCAGCTAGGGAAATTCCACCCAGCTAGGGAAATTCCGACCACATCAAGCGCCTTCCTCCGGCGTTCGGGCGGCTTGCATTTGCTACCCTGTCACCATGCTTTCAACACCCCCCGCTGCCCGCCAAACCTTGCACCGCGTCTTCGGCCACTCCCAGTTCCGCGGTGAACAGGAAGCCATCGTCGACCACGTAGTTTCCGGGCGCGATTGCCTGGTATTGATGCCCACCGGCGGCGGCAAGTCGCTGTGTTACCAGGTTCCCGCATTGCTGCGTGAAGGCACGGCAATCGTGGTGTCACCGCTGATTGCACTGATGCAGGATCAGGTCGAGGCACTGGAACAACTCGGCGTGCGCGCCGCGTTCCTGAATTCCTCGCTCAGCACCGAAGCTGCGTCCGCCGTCGAGCGCGGCCTGCTCAACGGCGACTACGATCTGCTCTATGTCGCGCCCGAACGCCTGCTGATGCAGCGCTTCCTCGGCCTGCTCGACCGCTGCACCATCGCCTTGTTCGCCATTGACGAGGCCCACTGCGTCTCGCAATGGGGCCACGACTTCCGCCCGGAATACCGCGAACTCAACCTGCTGCACGAACGCTGGCCCGACGTGCCGCGCATCGCGCTCACCGCCACGGCCGACAAGCCGACCCGCGATGAAATCGTCGAGCGCCTCGGCCTGCAGGACGCGCGCCAATTCATCAGTTCCTTCGACCGGCCCAATATCCGCTACCGCGTCGCGCAGAAGGACAACGCCAGAAGGCAACTGCTCGATTTCCTCGCCACGCACAAGGGTGAGGCCGGCATCGTCTATTGTCTGTCGCGCAAGAAGGTGGACGAAACCGCCGCCTTCCTGTGCCAGCACGGCGTGAAGGCCCTGCCCTACCACGCCGGCATGGACGCGGCGAAGCGCAGCGCCAACCAGCGCCGTTTCCTGCGCGAGGAAGGCATCGTCATCGTCGCGACCATCGCCTTCGGCATGGGCATCGACAAACCCGACGTGCGTTTCGTCGCGCACATGGACCTGCCGAAATCCATCGAAGGCTATTACCAGGAAACCGGCCGCGCCGGCCGCGACGGCGATCCCGCCGATGCCTGGCTTTGTTATGGCCTGGGCGACGTGGTGATGTTGCAGAAGATGATCGACGGCGGCGAAGCCAGCGACGAACGCCGCTGGCTGGAACGCCGCAAGCTCGACACCCTGCTGGGCTATTGCGAATCCACCCGCTGCCGCCGCCAGGTGCTGCTTTCAAGCTTCGACGAAATCTATCCGCGCGATTGCGGCAACTGCGACAACTGCCTGGAACCCGTGCAGACCTGGGATGCGACGGATGCCGCGCGCAAGGCGCTGTCCTGCGTCTATCGCAGCGGGCAGCGGTTCGGCGCCGCGCACCTCATAGACATCCTGCGCGGCGGCAACACCGAACGCATCGTGCAGTTCGGCCACCAGCAACTGAGCACTTTCGGCATTGGCCAGGACATCGACGCGCGCCAATGGAAAGGCGTATTCCGCCAATTGGTGGCAATGGGCCTGCTGGAAGTGGATGCCGAAGGCTACGGCGGCCTGCGCCTGACCGATGCCAGCCGGCCCGTGCTCAAAGGCGAGAAAACCGTCTTCCTGCGCCAGGAAAGCGAACGCGTCCGGACGAAGTCCACGCGCGGAGGATCCGGCGCCTCCGCAACTGTCGCGATGGCCGCAGCCGACGCGCCGGTCTTCGAAGCCTTGCACGCGCTTCGCGCCGACCTCGCGCGCGAACAGAACCTCCCCGCCTACGTGATCTTCCACGACGCCACCCTGCGCGAAATGGCGGCGCAACGTCCCCGCACGCTGGGCGAGCTGGGTCGCATCAACGGCGTGGGCCTGTCGAAGCTCGAACGCTACGGCCCACAGGTACTGGCCACGCTGCAGGAAGCCGAAGCCGCCTGACGCCACCGGCCTTGCGCTATCCTCGCCACTCGCGCCTGCGGAGCCTGACCCTTGAACCATCAACAAGCCCGGATCGACGCGGGCCTGGCCCTTCTGGTCGGCCTCGCAGCCTTCCTGCTCTTTTGCGATGGCGGCGCCATCCTCGACCCTACCTACACCGACTGGCTGATGGTCGGCGACCCCGCGTCGGGTTGGCTGGGCTGGCAGTTCTTCCGCGAAACGCCCTGGCTGCAATGGCCGCTCGGCGCCAATCCCAACTATGGCGCCGAACTCGGCAGCGCCATCGTCTTTTCCGACTCCATCCCACTGCTGGCATTTTTCTTCAAGCCCTTCGAAGCGTGGTTGCCGCAATCATTCCAGTACTTCGGTTTGTGGCTGGCCGGCTGTTTCATGCTGCAGGCCTTCTTCGGCTGGAAACTCCTGAAGCTGCTCTCGACCGATCGCTGGGTGCCATTGCTGGGCGCGGCATTCTTCGCGATCTCGCCCATTCTCACCATGCGCCTGTTCGGGCATTACGCGCTGACCGCCCACTGGTTGATCCTTGCCGGGCTATACCTCTACATGCGGCCCGAAGCCTCCGCCCGCTACTGGATCGCATTGCTCGGCATTGCTGCCTTGGTGCACGCCTACCTGCTGCTCTTCCTGCTCGCGCTCTTCGGCGCCGACCTGGTCCAGCGCGCCTGGCTGGGACAGCGCGACTGGCGGCAATCCGCGACCTGCCTCGTCGTTGCAGCCGGCGTCGTGATCGGACTCATGTGGGCGACGGGCTACTTCATGCTGGGTGGCATCGGCGGCGTGGGCGTAGGCAACGAGCCTTACGGCCGTTACCACATGAACCTGCACGCGTTGCTCGATTCGGAAAACCTCTATTCGCGCATCGTGCTCGATCGGAAGGGTGGGCCCGGCGATTACGAAGGCTTCGCTTTTTTCGGAACCGGCATGCTGCTGCTTGCCGTCGCAGCCCTGCCGTCGCTGCTCGAGCGCCGCGTTTCGGCACCGCTGGCAAGGTGGCTGCCGATCACCCTCGCGGCCGTCGGCTTCATCGTGGTGGCGCTGTCCAACCGCATCGCCCTGGGGCAGACGGAACTCTTCCACTATCCGCTGCCAGACCTTGTCAGCCCGCTTACCAGCGCGTTCCGCGTTTCCGGCCGCTTCATCTGGCCCGTTTATTACCTGGCCTACCTCGCCATCTTCTTCCTGATTGCCACCCGAATGCGCGCAGGCACGGCGCGGGTGTTGCTGCTAGGCATGCTGGTCTTCCAGATCGTTGACAGCGCCTACGCCTGGCGTCATTTCAGCGTCGTGCTGGCCCGTGACCAGGCGTGGACGTCGCCCATGCAATCGCCCGTGTGGACACGGCTGGCCACGCAATACAGAAAGATCAGCGTGATGCGTCCCCACAACAATTCGAAGGAATGGATCGCCCTGGCCGATTTCGCGTCCCGCCATCACATGGCGACCCAGGCTGGGTCGTTCGCGCGCGTACAGCCCGAGCGCGAAGCACAAGCCCGCGCCCAGGCAGAACGGGCCGTCATGCAGCAAGCCTTCGAAGACGATGTCTTGTATGTCTTCGAGGACGACGATTTGTGGCGCCTCGTCCTGTCACAGCCGCAGGGCCAGCGATTCCTCGGCACCATCAATGGCTTCCGCGTGATGGCGCCCAAGGGCTGCGCGCACTGCACACCAGCCGAAATTCGGCCGGAGTCAGGCGCGGGCGCCGCGGGACTTTCCTTCGGCGAGACCGTCGCCTTCAATGCCGGATCGAAAGGCGCAGGCTTGCTGGCATCCGGCTGGTCGGGCAATGAGCCGTGGGGCACGTGGTCGAGTGCAAGCTCGGCAGTCGTGGTACTCGACTTGGGCGAGATGCCAACCACCGACATCATCCTGATGATCAAGGGCTCGGCCTATCTCGCGCCGAAGCATCCATTCCAGGAAATTGCCGTCTTCGTCAACGACCAATCCGTTGCGGAACTGCGCTACGAAGCAGGTGGCGAAACCACGCGCCGCGTGCGCGTGCCGCAGGCCGTCGCCGCCGCGCGCGACGGTCGGTTGGTGCTGCGATTCGAATTCCGCAATCCGGCGTCGCCGGCATCGGTGGGCGCAAGCGCCGACGATCGACTGCTCGGCCTCGGCCTGGAATCAATCCAGGTGCAGGCGGCGGATTAGCGTGAAGGATGGTGGGTCGTCCGAGACTCGAACTCGGGACCAAAAGATTAAAAGTCTTCTGCTCTACCAACTGAGCTAACGACCCATCCGGAAAAAACCCGGCGTGGCCGGGGTGCGCATTCTAACCGAATCGCCCTTTGCCGCGCATTACGCCCCGGCGCGGTATCGCGTCGGATCAGGCACCCCGGCGCTGGCGAAGCCCTCGGCGCGCAGCCGGCAGGCATCGCAGAGCCCACAGGCCCTGCCCTCTGCATCGGCCTGGTAACAGGACACGGTTCGGGAAAAATCCACGCCCAGGCGCATGCCTTCACGCACGATATCGGCCTTCGACATCCGCATCAGCGGCGCCTGTACGGTCATCCGCCGGCCCTCCACGCCCGCCTTTGTCGCCAGGTTGGCGAGGGTTTCAAACGCCGCGATGAACTCGGGCCGGCAGTCGGGATAGCCCGAGTAGTCCACCGCATTCACGCCACAATGAATCTCGCCGGCACCCAGCACTTCGGCCCAGCCCAGGGCCACCGACAACATGATCGTATTGCGCGCCGGCACATAGGTGACCGGAATGCCGGCACTGGCCGACTCCGGCACGTCGATGTCGGCAGTCAGCGCGGACCCGCCGATGCTGCGCAAATCAACGATCACGGTCTTGTGCCCGATCGCGCCCTGCGTCGCCGCCAACTCGGCCGCCGCCGCCAGCTCGGCGCCATGGCGCTGTCCATAACTGACGGACAGCGCAAAACAATCAAGCCCACGCTCGCGCGCCAAGGCCAGCACGACGGCGGAGTCCATGCCGCCTGAGACCAGCACGACTGCTCTTTCAGGAGTCTTCACGTTCATGGTGCCTATTGTCGCTTGCGCACGGTCAGCCGTCACCTTGTCGCCACTGGCGATCGCCGGCTTTCATTTTGAGTCGCCACACGGAATCGGCTTGGTCAAAATAAAATCCGGCGCTCGCCCGCAACTTCCTGCGCGGTCTGGGTCTTCACGGCAACACCCTGCTGTT
>Ga0155472_161_pt1 | contig 104832 bp, 101 predicted proteins | sample RifCSPhighO2_12_FD_107130 | JGI IMG/M metagenome (GOLD analysis project Ga0155472, IMG submission 107130) | Gammaproteobacteria bacterium RIFCSPHIGHO2_12_FULL_63_22
GTTGGCCTTGGAAGCGACCAACTGCGAATCGTCGTTGATATAGGTCTCCGACAGCCACTGTGCTGCTGTCATCTCGACGTAATCGGCGCGCATTTCCTTGTTGACGCGGGCGACGAACTGGTCGGCGTTTTCATTCGGATCGATCTTGACCGTGCTGTCGCCAGCAGTGCCGGCCACGCCGGTGGGGTTGCTGCCCTTGCAGCCGGCAAGCGCGAGCAGGCCGGCAGAAATGGCAAGGGTCAGTAGGGCGCGTTGGACAGTCACGGCGAGCTCCGGAAAATGTGGGAAAAAATGGGGAAACGAAGGCTAGACCGGCAGCTGCCGGCGGCGCAAGTGCGAGGGCAGCATGGATGGGCTGCGGTTCAGCGGCTGAATGATTCGAGCAGGCCGGGTGCGAAGGCCTGCAGGCCTTCCCGGGCGTCGACGGCATCGGATTCGAACCAGGCCCGGGCCGAACCGAGCCGGAAGCTGTAGCCCCAGGCATCCATGTCCTGCATCAGGCGATCGCTGCCGACGCCTTCGATGGCGTCGGCCAGCACGATCTGCAGGTAGCAGGCGGCGTCTTCTTCCAATACCGAGTCGCTGGCGTCCGTGTGCACCGACGCGCGGCGTTCAGGCGGCATCACCAGCAGGTGGGAGGCTTCGTGCAACAGGGAGTGCACCGGCGTGTCGGCGCGCGCATACACGGTGCTGCCGACCAGGCCCGCTTCGCATTCACCCCAGAAACTTCCCGGGATGGCCTCGCCGTCGGCGACGCGCGCGAGTTGCAGGCCCAGTGATTCCAGGAGACTGCGAGGCGCGTCAAAACCAATGTCGACCAACCGAAGCACAACTGTGGGAGCGGCTTCAGCCGCGATCGCTGCGGCGGCGGAGTCCGAAATCGCGGCTGAAGCCGCTCCCACATTCATGGCTTGCTTCAGCCGTTGGCGACGGCGGATTTTTCCGGCAGCGCGACGGAAATGTCGAGGACCTCGTTGTCGCCGTCCTTGATCAGGTCGACCTTCACTGCATCCACGTCCACGTTGACGTACTTGCGGATGACCTCGAGCAACTCGCGTTGCAACAGCGGCAGGTAATCGGGTGCGCCACGCAGGCTGCGTTCCTGCTGGATCAGGATGCGCAGGCGGTCCTTGGCGACATTGGCGGTGTTCTTGTTGCGGGCGACCAGGAAATCAAAGATGCCCATGCCTCAGCTCCCGAAGATCTTCGAGAAGAAACCCTTCTTCTCGACGGTGGTGAAGCGCAGCGGCACGGTATCGCCCAGGATGCGGGCCACGGCATCGGTGTAGGCCTGACCGGCCTGCGACATGTCGTCCAGGATCACCGGCACGCCGGCGTTGGAGCTCTGCAGCACTTCGGGCGATTCGGGAATGACGCCGATCACCTTCAGGCCGAGGATTTCCTCGACGTCGGCGATGGACAGCATGTCACCCTTCTCGACGCGGATCGGGCTGTAGCGGGTAAGCAGCAAGTGCTCCTTCACGCGCTCGCCGTTCTCGGCCTTGCGGGTCTTGGAAGCAAGCAGGCCAAGGATGCGATCGGAGTCGCGCACGGATGACACTTCCGGGTTGACCACGACCACGGCGCGGTCGGCGAAATACATCGCCAGGAACGCGCCTTTCTCGATGCCCGCCGGCGAATCGCAGACGATGAAGTCGAAGCCTTCCTCGGCGATGTCCTTCAGTACTTTCTCGACGCCTTCCTTGGTCAGCGCATCCTTGTCGCGCGTTTGCGATGCAGCCAGCACGTAAAGATTCTCGAAGCGCTTGTCCTTGATCAGGGCCTGGCGGATGGAGGCCTCGCCGAGCACGACGTTGACGAAGTCATACACCACGCGACGCTCGCAGCCCATGATCAGGTCGAGATTGCGCAGGCCGACGTCGAAGTCGATGACGGCTGTCTTCTTTCCAGCCTTGGCCAGGCCGCAAGCGATGCTGGCACTGGTGGTGGTCTTGCCGACGCCACCCTTGCCCGAGGTCACCACGATGATTTCCGCCAAGTTGTTTCTCCTGGATGCCGCTATGGGTTCAAGCCAGCGCTTCAATGCGCAGGCTGTCGTTTTCGAGCCAGATCTGCACGGGTTTGCCGATCAGGTCCTTTGGAATCTCTTCAAGTACTTTGTACGTGCCGGCGATTGCGACCAACTCGGCATTGAATTCGCGGCAAAAAATGCGCGCCGTCGCCAGGCCACCGGCGCCAGCCAGCGCGCGACCGCGTAGCGCGCCGTAGATGTGGATCGAGCCATCGGCGATGACTTCGGCGCCGGCGCCCACCGTCGCGCAGACGGTGAGGTCGCGATCCTGTGCGTAGATTTGTTGACCCGAGCGCACCGGGGTCACGTGCATCATTCCCGGCGATGCAGCCGTCGGCGGCGCGACCGGTACCGCTGCGGCACTTGCAGGTTTCGCAGCAGGCACGGGTTCGCTGGGTTGCGGTGGCGCGGCTTGCGCCACCACCGAGCCGGTCTCGTAGGCCGCGCGGAATTTCGCGAGCAGGGGCAAGCCCACTTCGCGCGACAAGGATTCGATTGCACTGGTGCCATAGGCAATGGCGACGGGAAGCACGCCCGCGCCGTGAAGGCCATCGACCAGTGCTTTGACCGTCGATGCATCCGGACAATCGCTCAGTCCGCCGAAATCGAGGATGACCGCGGCACGCTGGAACAATTTCGGCGCGCTGCGCACGCGATCAGCCATCTCGGCGCAAATTTTCGAGACATCGAGGTTGCGGATTCGCAGGTTGGCGATGCCGACCTGTCCGATCTTGAGTTCGCCCGCTTGTTCGTAATCCGGAATCGCCGACATGCTCAGGTGCCGGTGGCGCGCTGCGGCTTGCGGCCGGGAAGGGCGCGCGCAGCCAGCCAGGGCTGGTCGGGCAGGTTGCCGTCGTAGGATCGGTGCACGAACGGATAACTGCACAGTTCCTTGATGAGCATCGCGGCGCGGACGCCGGGACCTTCCATCACGTGCTGGCCCACTTCACGGAAACCGAAGCTGCCATGGAACAGAAGTGCGGGGTGGCTGCTGCCTTCGAGAAACACTTCGGCAGCCAGGCGCGGCACGCGCACTTCAGCGAAACTCTGCACGTCGCCATAGAACACGCGGCCCACACCGGCGCCACGGCGGGTGCTGGCGATGACGATGCGATCGATATAAAGGAATTCCGGATAGCGGTCGCGGAACCAGAGGAAGTTGGGGCTGTCGTGGTCGGCATCCTGGGTTACGCCCACCAGGAAACCAGCGAGCAGGCCGTCTTTTTCGGCGACCCGGAAGTAATCGGCGTTTTCCCAGAAGAACCGGAGCTTGCCGGCGTCCATCGGAAGGATCCCGGGTCCGGCTGCATTGTTCAGTGCAAGAACCAGATCCAGCTCGTGCTCGCGCACGTCGCGGATGACGATCGACATTTTCGGTGTGACTCCCAGATTTCCGGCGCGTCACCCTGGGGGCGGGCGTCGTGCTGCGGCGGATTATCGCATGGACTTTTGCGCAGCGGCGACGGCAATCCGCAGTCATTGGCTGTTAAAAGTCCGTTACCCGTGACTTTCGGGCCGCCTTAACAGGCGTGGGGTCGCCTACTATGTGGCCATGCCGATGCGACTTACCCACACCCAACTGCTGCGCTACGCGGGCTTGTTCACCTGGGCCGTGGTCGGCGTTCCCCTGGCGCTCAGCAGTTGGTACTTCCCGATCGTCGAACCGGAAGAACTCCGGGCGGCCTCGACCGATCTGGTGGGATCCGGATTCGCCTACGTAGTTTTCGGCATTGCCTACTGGCTGGTGACCCGGGACCTCGGGGCGCGGACGCCGCGCAAGTTCGATGTCGTCTTGCTGGCCGTGCTGACTTTCTCGGCGATTGCGCTGAGCAAGCTCAGCGGAACCGGGCTTGGCAGCATCCTGCTGATGCTGGTGTCCGGCGTGATTCCCTGGCTGATGCCGCTGGGCGTGGGCATCGCCTGGCTGATCCTGATGCACGTGCCGCTGGTTCCGGTGTTCCTGGAATTCGAGAATTTCACCCCGGTGTTCGCCGTGCTGCAGGCGGTCATGTACGCGGGCTATTCCAGCTTCACCTTCATCACCGGCCTTGTTGCACGGCAGCAAGCGCAGGCGCGTGAGGAACAACGGCGGCTCAATGCCGAGCTGCGGGCGACCCGGGCCTTGCTGGCCGAGAGCTCGCGGATGAGCGAGCGCCTGCGCATCTCGCGGGAACTGCACGATTTGCTGGGCCACCACCTGACGGCGCTCAGCTTGAACCTGGAGGTGGCCGGCCACCTCGCCGAGGGCAAGGCGCTCGAGCACGTCCGGCAAAGCCATACCCTGGCCAAGCTGTTGCTGACCGACGTGCGCGAAGTGGTCAGCGAGATGCGCGAGGACGGCGGCATCGACCTGACCCACGCATTGAAGGTGCTGGTGGAAGGCGTGCCTGCCCTGCGGGTGGACCTGGAGCTTCCCGAACGCCTGCATATCGAGGACCCGGAGCGCGCGCAGGTCCTGCTGCGTTGCGCCCAGGAGATCATCACCAATACCGTGCGGCACTCCGGCGCCAGCCGTTTGAACCTGACCATGACCCAGGATGCCGACGAGATCCGCCTGGCGGCTCGCGACAACGGACGGGGCTGCGAGCTGGCGAAACCCGGCAACGGGCTGCGCGGCATGCGCGAGAGACTTTCCGCCTACGGCGGCCAAGTGGATATCATCACCGCACCCGGGCAGGGCTTTGCCCTTGACGTGCGCATACCGCTGGAGGCGGCAACATGATCCGAGTCTGCCTGGTCGACGACCAGACCCTGGTGCGCCAGGGCGTCCGATCCCTGCTGGAGCTGGCCGACAACATCGAAGTCGTGGCGGAAGCCTCCGACGGCCGGCAGGCCGTGGAGCTGATTCCCCAGATCAAGCCTGATGTCGTGCTGATGGACATGCGCATGCCGATCATGTCGGGCCTGGAAGCCTTGCAGGCGCTGGCTGCCAAGGGCGAACTCCCGCCCACCATCATCCTGACTACTTTCGACGACGACCAGCTGGTGCTTGCCGGCATCAAGGTCGGCGCCCGCGGCTACCTGCTGAAAGACGTCACCCTGGACCAGCTGGTTTCCGCGATCCAGACTGTTGCCGATGGCGGTTCCCTGGTGCAGCCGGCGGTAACCCAGCGCCTGCTGTCCGGCCTGGAAGGCCTGCACAACGCCTTCGTCAGCCTGGAACAACCCGACCCGCTGACCGATCGGGAAACAGAGATCCTGCGCCTGATGGCAGGCGGCTTCTCCAACAAGGAGATCGCCAATTCCCTGGGCGTGGCCGAGGGCACCGTCAAGAACCACGTATCCAACATCCTTTCGAAGCTGGGGGTGCGGGACCGCACCCGGGCCGTGCTGAAGGCCTTCGAGCTGAAGCTGGTGTGAGCCCAATCACCATCGCGGTGCAAGCCCCTGCCGGTCACCGGTTTGACCTGTTATCCTCTCGGGTTCCTGCCCGGGCGAAGCGTTCCCCTGGCGAGGGACGTGCCTGGAGAGCCGCCGAATGACCCGTTTTATCGAATTCCTGATTTCCCTGCTGATCGTCGTCGTCGTATTCGTCGTGATTGGCCTGTTCCTGCCTGCAAAGCGCATGTACAGCTACAGCATCGAGACCAACCGTCCGATGTCCACGGTGAACGACCTGTTCAACGGCTTCAGCCGGTTCAGGGACTGGAACCCGCTCCTGCGCTACGACCCCCGCGCCAAGTATGAAATCAGCGGTCCGGCCGAAGGCCCGGGTGCGAAGTTCAGCTACCAGTCGCGCGACAAGGTCATCGGCAACGGTTCCTGGGAAATCGTCGAATCCATTCCCGGCGAGAAGATCAAGTACAAGCTGACCGGCCCGGCCAGCGGCAAGGACAAGTCCATGACCATCCGCCTGACGCGGACGGGGCAGGGCAACAAGAACGTCAAGATCACCCAGGAATACCGGGTGAACTACGGCTGGGACATCATCGGCCGCTACGCGGGCCTGTACGTGAACCGCAACATCGGCGACGACGTGAAGCGCGGCCTCGACAAGTTCAGCGGGTTGCTCGCGACCATCCCCCGCTTCGATTATTCGCAGCATCCGGGCACGTTCGAGATCATCCAGATGCCCACCCAGGACATCCTGCTGGTCAGCACGGCGTCCAAGCGCAACAACGAAGACATCATGTCCGCCATGGAGAACCAGGTCAGCTGGATCAACAAGGTGATGGAAGCCAACGGCCTGGTGGCCAATGGCCCGCTGCGCATCGTGACCACCGAGTTCACCAGCGACAGCTATGCCTTCGACGTGGTGCAGCCGGTCCGCCGCGCCACCGACGCCGAGGGCGTTGCCGCCGGCGCAAAGATGTCGCTGCGCCTGGAAGGTCCGGTCAGCTACGACCAGATTCCCGCGCGTCGCGTCGCCAAGACCAGCTATACCGGTCCGTCGCCGGGCCTGGCCCGCGTGCGCGACCTGTTGCGTGCCTGGGCGATGACCCACGGTGCCGACACCCACGACCGTCCGTACGAGGAATACATGGGTGGCGTTTCGACCATGCTCGACGAAGACGCCCATTTCAACGTGTACTGGCCGCTGAAGTAAGAATTGAAATGCGAGGGCGGGCGAAAGCCCGCCCTTCGTTTTGGACCAAGCCCGGGCTCCGATGATCGAAGCAAGCGCCCTGCGAAAACGATATGGAAGACTGGTGGCCGTCGACGGTATCAGCTTCAAGGCTGAACCCGGCGAAGTGCTGGGGTTCCTCGGTCCCAACGGGGCCGGCAAATCCACCACGATGAAACTGATCGCCGGCTTCCTGGTGCCGAGCGAGGGCAGCGCGCGCGTCTGCGGACATGACGTGCAGTCGGATCCGATGGCGGCGCGGCGCGCGTTGGGCTACCTGCCTGAAGGCGCGCCTTCCTATGGCGAGATGACCCCGCGATCGCTGCTGTCATTCATTGCCGACCTGCGCGGCCTGCGCGGCGCCCATCGACGGCAGCGGCTGGACTTCGTGATCTCGCGCCTGGCGCTGGAATCGGTGCTCGGACAATCGGTGGAGACCTTGTCGAAGGGCTTCCGGCGTCGGCTCGGTTTGGCCATGGCCATCGTGCACGACCCGGCCGCGCTGATCCTGGATGAGCCGACCGACGGCCTGGATCCGAACCAGAAACATGAAGTGCGTGCGCTGATTTCCGAACTGGCGAAGGAAAGGACGCTGCTGGTGTCCACCCACATCCTCGAGGAAGTGGAGTCGGTGTGCACGCGCGCCATCATCATTGCGCGCGGCAAGATCCTGGCGGACGACACGCCATCGGGCTTGCTCGCGCGCTCGCGCTACCACAATGCGATTTCACTGCAGCCGGTGGACAGCATCGCTGCGCGTGCGGCGCTAGACGGCATGCCCGGCGTCAGCGGTTTCGAACTCGACGAGCGCCTGTCGCGCCTTTATGTATTTCCGCAGGGCCGCACGCTGTCCCAGGAAGCCGTGGCCGAGCGTTTGCGACAGCGCGCCGTCGCATTCAGCGGCCTGCGTCCCGAGCACGGTCGCCTGGATGAAGTCTTCCGTCGCATCACTGCGGAGGGGGTCGAGCGATGAGGCAGGCCTTCGCCATCTTCAGGCGCGAGTTCGCCAGTTATTTCGCAACGCCGCTGGCGGCGGTGTTCATCGTCATCTTCCTGTTGTTGTCCGGCGCGTTCACGTTCTTCCTCGGCAACTTCTTCGAGACCGGACAAGCCGACCTGCAGGTTTTCTTCCGCTTCCATCCCTGGCTGTACCTGCTGCTGGTGCCGCCGGTGGCGATGGGCCTGTGGGCGGAAGAGCGCAAGTCCGGCACCATCGAGTTGTTGCTGACCCAGCCGGTGACCTTGTGGCAGGCGGTGTTGGGGAAGTTCGTTGCGGCCTGGCTGTTCGTTGCGCTGGCCCTCGCGCTGACGTTTCCCTTGTGGATCACCGTCAACTGGCTCGGCGATCCGGACAATGGCGTGATCGTCGCCAGTTATGTCGGCAGCCTGTTGATGGCAGGCGGTTTCCTGGCTATCGGAAGTTGCTTGTCGGCGCTTTCGCGCAGTTCGGTGGTCGCCTTCATCCTGATCGTGCTGGTCAGCCTGTTGTTCCTTCTTGCCGGATTTCCGCTGGTGCTTGGCCCATTGCAGGCGGTGCTGCCACAAGCGACGGTGGATGCCGTCAGCAGCCTGAGCTTCCTTACCCATTTCCAGGCGATCACGCGCGGCGTGCTCGACCTGCGTGACTTGCTCTATTTCCTGTTGACGATTTCCGCGTGGCTGTTCGCCACGGTGCTGGTGATCGAGATCAAGAAGGCCGACTGATGAAGCGACCGGGACGCCGCACGCTGCTGATCGCACTGCCGGTGCTGGCGATTGCCTTCGTGGCCCTGGTCGCGTTGTCCAACCTGCTGCTGCGCGGTGCACGCGTGGACCTGACCGAACACGACCAGTACACGCTGTCCGCCGGCACCTTGCGCATCATCGACCGGGTGCCCGAGCCGATCACGCTCGAGCTGTTCTATTCGGAAAAGGCTGCGCAGTCGCAGCCGCAGTTCCGCGTGTTCGCCCAACGCGTGCGCGAATTGCTGGAAGAGGTCGCCGCGCGTTCGAAAGGCACGATCAGCCTGCGAGTGATCGATCCCGAGCCGTTCTCCGACGCCGAAGACCGGGCCACGGCCTACGGCCTGCAAGGCGTGCCCCTGGGCGAGTCGGGCGACAAGCTGTATTTCGGGCTGGTCGCGAGCAACAGCACCGATGGCGAAACGGCAATGCCATTCATCCAGCCGGCGAAGGAAACCTTCCTGGAATACGACGTGGCGAAGATGATTTCTTCGCTCAGCGTAGCCAGCAAGCCGGTGCTGGCCGTGCTCAGCGACTTGCCGCTCGGCCCGGGCATCGACCAGCTCAGCGGCCAGCCGACGCCGGGTTGGGTGATGGACCGGCAGCTTTCCGAATTCTTCGATATTCGCCGATTGCAGGCCAATCCCACGTCCATCGGCGACGACGTCAGCCTCTTGATGGTCGTGCATCCGAAGGCATTGCCGGCAGACACCGAATACGCGATCGACCAGTTCGTGCTGCGCGGCGGCCACCTGCTCGTGTTCGTGGATCCCGAAGCGGAGTCGGATCCGGCCGGCAGCCTGTTCGATCCGACCCAGTCGGCGCAGTCACGAACCTCCGACATGGCCAACCTGTTTCGCGCGTGGGGCCTGGTGTACGACCCCGGCAAGATCGTCCTCGACGCCCAGAACGCGATGCGTTTCCAGCCCGATCCCAGCCAGGCGCCGGTGCGCCACGTCGGCATCATCGGTTTGAAGAAGGAATCGATGAACCAGGGCGACGTGATCACCGCGGACCTGGAGTCGGTGAACCTGTCGAGCGCGGGCACCTTGTCGCTGGCGTCGGACGCGAGCGCAAAACTCGAGGCACTACTGCAAAGCTCGGCCGTCACCATGCTGTCCACGCCTGAAGCGGTTCGTGCGGCGCAGGGTGACCCGGGCTCGCTGGCGGACAACTTCAAGGTGGACGGCAGTGGGCCGCATGTCCTCGCAGGTCGACTGCGCGGCGTGTTGAAGTCCGCTTTCCCCGATCGCGCCGGACCGGGCCACCTGGGTGCGAGCGTGAAGCCCGCCAATATCGTGGTGGTTGCCGATACAGACATCCTCAGCGACAAGCTGTGGGTGCAGGCGCAGGATTTCCTGGGGCAGCAGATCCTCAATCCCTTCGCCAACAATGCCGACTTCGTCTACAACGCGGTGGACAACCTGGTTGGCAACGACGACCTGATCGAAGTACGCACGCGGCCGACCTCCGAGCGGCCCTTCGATCGCATCGACGGCGTGCGCCGGCGCGCTGAAGTGCGCTACCAGGCCAAGGAAAAGAAGCTGCAGCTGGACCTCGAGAATCTTGAACAAAAGCTGGCCAGGTTGCAGCCGATCACCGCCACCGGCCAGGCGCAATCGCTCAGTCGCGAACAACAAGCCCAGTTGCTCGACTTCCAGCAGCAGAAGCTGCGCACCCGCAAGGAATTGCGCGACGTGCAGCACCAGTTGAACGCGGACATCGAAGCCATCGGCGTGCGCGTGAAGGTGTTGAATATCCTGGCGGTGCCCGCGCTGGTGTTGCTGGCCGCATTGCTGCTCGCGCTGCGCCGGATGTTGCAGCGGCGTGATGCTTCCCGTTAGTCGCCCAGTGCGCGCGGCGCGCCTGATGATGCTGGCGTTCGCCTGCCTGGCGACTGTCGCCTGCGGCGGCGACGTGGCCAATACTGAAAAGGCGCTGCTACTGCCGGGCCTCGACAAGACGCAGGGCGACGTGGACTCGATCCTGTTGCACGGCGCGGGCAATCGATCCCTGGTGTCGCTGCAACGCCAGGGCGGAACCTGGCGCGTCGCGGAGCGGAACAACTGGCCGGCTGATGCAGGCCGCATCAGCCAGTACCTGTTCGTGCTGTCGCAGGCGCGCAGGATGGAAGCCAAGACCGCTGATCCCAAACTCTATTCGCGGCTTGGCGTGGAGCCGATCGATTCGGTCGAAGCCAAGGGTGCGGAGTTGACCCTGTCCGGGAAGGGAGTTCGCGCGCGAATGCTGATCGGCAACGAGCATCCGCGGCTGGACGGCTATTACGTTCGGGTGGATGGCGAGGCGGGAACCTGGCTGACTGACTTGCCCGTTTATTTCGATCCTGATCCACGCGTCTGGCTCGACCGACGCCTCGTGGATGTTCCCCTGGCGCGCATTGCCCGGGTCCGCATTTCGGGCGCGGGTGAAAAACCTTTTTCGCTCAGCCATCGCGAGGATCGTTTTCGGCTCGACGATGCGCCTGCCGCCGCCATGCGCGATTCCTACCAGGGCGATGTGCTGGCCAGCGCGCTGGACCAGCTGCATTTCGAAGACCTGGCGATCGATGCCGGCGACACGCCACCGATCCGCACGCTGGACTATGCGACGATCGAGGGCCTGCAGTTGCAGGTGCAGGCCTTTCGCGAGGGCGGGCAATTGTGGGTTCGGGTGAAGGCGGCAACGGATCCGGCGACGGCGCAGGCATGGGCGAAGGTGTCGGCTGCCAACGCAGCGTCGAACGCAACGCTTGAAACACGCGTGGTGGCGTTCAACAAGTCATTCGAGGGCAGGCGATTCCTGTTGGCCGATCCGGTCGCGACCAACCTGCTGCTGACGCACGAGCAAATCCTCGCGGGACCACCCAAGCCATGAGGCGCGACTGGATTTCCGCGTTTGCCGCGATCCTGTGCGCGGCGTCGGTCGCCCTGGCTGCCTATGCAAGCCACGCGGCCCTGCCGGGGCAGTCGTCGCGGCTCGGGCTGGCCGCGGCATTCGCGTTCGGCCATGGACTGGCGTTGATCCTGATCGCGGGTCGGCGCTCGCGGATCGCAGGTATTTCCCGGTTGCTCCTGTTGCTGGGCGTGGCGGGCTTCAGCGGAGGTCTGTGCTACGCAGCTTTCATGGAGTCGCGCGCGGCTACCGCGCCATTGGGTGGCAGCCTGCTGATCCTGGGCTGGCTGGTCCTGGCCTTCGATCTGTGGCGATCACCCCGAGGCTGACCCGATGGCGCGATTCCCCCGTGGCTTTGACATCGAACTTGCCGCCGCGCATCTGGGCAAACGCGACCGCAAGTTGGGTCGCTGGATCGAACGCATCGGTCCCCTGGAAACCACGGGCTGGCGCAAGCCTTTCGACACGGTCGATTCCCTCGCACGGTCGATCCTTTACCAGCAACTGTCCGGCAAGGCCGCAGCCACCATCGTCGGTCGCGTGGAAACCGCGACGGGTTCGAAGACGCTGACGCCAGAGGCATTCGCGCGCATCGACGACGTCGCCTTGCGCGCCTGTGGTGTTTCGGGAAACAAGACCTTGGCCCTGCGCGACCTCAGCCTGCGCGCGAGCCTGGGCGAAGTGCCGACCTCGCGCGAGCTACTCACACTGCATCACGATGAGATCATCGAGAGGATGACGGCCGTGCGCGGCATCGGCCGCTGGACGGTGGAGATGATGCTGATGTTCCGGCTCGGTCGCCCCGATATCCTGCCCGTGGATGACCTGGGTGTACGCAAGGGTGCGCAGGTCCTCGACAAGCTCGATGAAATGCCCAAGCCGAAGCAATTGGCGGAGCGCGGTGAAAAATGGGGGCCGTATCGCACGCTGGCGGGCTTGTACCTGTGGCGCATTGCCGATTCGCAGGTCGCTGAAAAACCAGAGGCGACATCGACGCCAGTGAAGAAGACGCGGCGATCGCAGGACTGAAGCGTCAGTCCGCGGCCTGGCACCAGTGCCAGGGTTCGTAGACGATGCCGTGCGGATTGTCGCGCGGGTAGCTCATCCAGAAGCCAAAGTCGCCGGCGTGCCGGCCCAGCCAGGCGAAAGCAGGCGTCATTTCGAAACTCTCTTCTGCCGCCGGTTCGCCCGGCGAGCTGATGTCGAGCGCGTCGCCGCCATGGTGTTCGCTGTATCCTGGCGCCGCGTTGACCGAGAGAATCTGTTCGATGGTCTGCCCGCGCGCCAGCTTGCGACGGAAGATACCCAATTGGTAATCGTGGCTTCGGTAACCGGAGATGGCTTCGAGCACGACGCCATCCCCTGCCGCTGCGGCACGCATCGCGCGCCACTGCCGCGCTGCGGTTTCCTCCAGCCAGAGCGGCCGTGAATAACGATCGCGCCCGGCATAAGCGAGCACAGTAGGTTCGGCCACCAATGGCAGGCCGGTGCGATCGCCGTAGTCGTCGGCCAGGCCGAGTGCGTGCAGACGTTCGCGCAGGCCGGACAGGGGGCGAAGGTGGCCGGGACTCGCATCCGCTTCGGCAAGCGCAGCCAGGTCCGCGAACAAGTTGCGGGGCAGGGCGCCGCGATGCAGTTCGCGCAGCTTGTCACCGCGGCGCACGGCGAGGAAGCGTCCGTCCGACTTGCGTCGCACCAGCCAGTCCGACTGCGCCAGCGCGCGAGCCGTCGAATTGCCACGCGCCGCAGCCAGCGCCGCGGGCATCGCTTCGAGGTGTTCGGCGTTGATCAGTCGCCACTGGGCGGGATGCATGGGCCAAGCTTAGCGCGTCAGTTTGCCCAACGCATCGATGAAGGACTCGGGTCGCTGCAGGCTGAACAGATAGACGCGACCATCGTTGCGCGGCAGCTCGACCGTGCGCCGCCAGTCGGTCAGCAGCACATAGGCGCGGCGGGCATCGTGCAGCCGAAACCAGCCGGATCGAAAGCCGGGCAGGCGCGCGCCGGCGATCTTGAAACCAGGACGAAGCTTGCGTTCTTCGTCAAGATTGACGATGCGGACCTTGGCGATGTCGAGGTCGCCGAAGGGCACGAGACGCGCCCAGGGCAGGCCGCGGATGCGCATGCCGGCCGGCGACAGGCTGACCGAGCGGTGGTGCATCGACCAGGCCAGCAGTCCTGCCATCAAGGGCATCATTGCAATCGCCAGCGCGATGATCGGCCACTCCTGCGGCTGCGGCTTCGCCAGGCCGATCGCCACCAGGGCGCCGACCGGCGCGACCACGCCGATCAGCAAGGGCATCAGGTTCGCCCACTTTTCCGGCGCGACGATCGGGAACTCCAGGTCACTCATCATCGGTCTCCTGGACGATTCCGGCGGCGGGCGCTTTCATCCGCCCGGTACGACGCAGGGCGTCCCGCAGCAGGTATTCGATCTGCGCGTTGACCGAGCGCAACTCATCATCGGCCCACTGCTGGACAGCGTCCAGCACGTCGGCGTTGATGCGCAGCGGATAGGCTTTCTTGGCGCTCACGCCGGCTCAGTAGATCGAGCCGGCATTCACGATCGGCTGGGTTCCGCGTTCGCCGCACAGCACGACCAGCAGGTTGCTGACCATGGCGGCGCGACGCTCGGGATCCAGGTCGACGACATTTCGCTTCGACAGTTCGCTCAGCGCCATCTCGACCATGCTGACCGCGCCTTCGACGATGCGCGTGCGCGCCGCGATGATGGCGCCGGCCTGCTGCCGCTGCAGCATCGCCTGGGCGATTTCGGGGGCGTAGGCCAGGTGGCTGATGCGCGCTTCGATCACGTTGACGCCGGCCAGTGCGAGCCGTTCCTGGATTTCCTCGGTGAGGTGCTTGGAAATGTCCGAGGCGTGGCTGCGCAGCGAGACCTTGCCCTCTTCATGCTGGTCATACGGATAGCTGGTCGCCATCGCACGAAGCGCGGACTCCGACTGGATGTGCACGAAGCTTTCGTAGTCGTCCACGTTGTAGACGGCCTCGGCAGAATCGACCACCTGCCACACGACCACCGAAGCGATTTCGATCGGGCTGCCGTCCAGGTCGTTGACCTTGAGCTTGCTGCTCTCGAAGTTGCGCGTGCGCAGCGAAATCTTGCGGGTGCTGAAGAAGGGATTGTTCCAGCGCAGGCCCTGGTCCTTGTTGGTGCCGATGTACTTGCCGAACAGGCTCAGCACGGCCGCCTGGTTGGGCTCGACCATGTAGAAACCGCAAAGCAGGACGGCGGTGACGACCAGCACGACCAGTCCGGTGACGATCAGCGCGGGGCTGGCGGAGCGGACGCCCTGGATTACCAGGTAGACGCTGGCAGCGATGACGGCAAGCAGGCCGAGAAGGGTCGGGATGCCGGCGAGGGATTTGACGGGTGCTTCTTTCATGGCGCTCTCCTGAGTTCGGGAAAATGATATCGAAAAGATATCGTTAATTCAAGATTCAGGCGAAAGATTTTTATCCTATACGAATCAACACCTTATTTGATAATCCGAAACATGAAGAGAGGAGCGGGGCGCTTTTCGCTGGCAATGAGCAGGCTTCGCCCGTCGCTGCCGAAGGCGATTCCCTCTGCCTGCGGCAGCCAGGGAAAGACCAGTCGCCCCGGCTGCGCCTGCATGGCTGGGCCCCATCCCTGGTTGGGCGCGCGTACGTACAGATAGACGGAGTGGTAGTTGAGGACCGCCAGGACGCGACCGTTCGGGCTCAGGTCGGCGCCGCTCACCTGCGAGCGATAGCGCCCGTAGACGGGATTCTTCTTGAGGTCGGCCTCGCTGGGCTGGGATATCCCGCTGAGCGTGGTAACCAGCTCGGCGGTCTTGAGTCCTTCGCTGGCGCGAAGCGGAACGCGGAACAGTTCCGGCGGCACGCGCTTCTTGGATATCAGCAGCACTTCGCCGGCCGCGGCATCCACCGCCGTCGCCTCGCAGTCGCGGGCGCCATCAGGCCAGCGAAAGCTGATCGTCCAGGCGGGGCGGATGCTGTCGCCATCCTTCAGCTTGGCAGGCTCTTCGAACACGATCAGGTTCAGCGTCTTGCGAATGCCACCGTTGTCGCCGGTATCGGCCACCAACAGGTAGTGCTTGCCGTCGAGTTCGAAGCTGTCGATGTCCTCCCAGTCGGTATTTTCCGCGCCTTGCACCAGCAAGGTCGCCACGGGCGTGCCGTCGGCGCGGATTGCGGTGAGCTTCGAGCCGTTGTCGCCATCGTTCTGCGCCCAGTAGATGCCCGGATGCACGTGCGACGCAGCGAGGCCGCTGACTTCATTGAGGGCGGGGTCGGTGAACACGCCGGCGTATTCGGCGCGCGACCATCGGCTGGCGGGCCCGTCGGCGGCGATCAGCGCGATCAGGAGGAGCAGGTTTCGCATTCGAACAGTGGATCGGGGCAGGGTCCCCAACAATGACAGAAAGGGTCGCCTGCTTGAACCCTCCCGTTACAATGCGGCTTGGCCCATCCGACCAGAACCGACATGAGCAAGAACGAAGCCGTTACCCTGGGAACCCCGCTGAGCCCCGGCGCGACGCGCGTCCTGCTGCTCGGTTCGGGCGAGTTGGGAAAGGAAGTGGCGATCGAATTGCAGCGGCTCGGCGTCGAGGTCATAGCCGCGGACCGCTACGACGATGCGCCTGCGATGCAGGTTGCGCATCGCTGCCACACGCTGAACATGCTTGATCCCGCGGCGCTGCGCGACCTGATCGCGCACGAGAAGCCGAGCCTGGTGGTGCCCGAGATCGAAGCGATCCATACCCAGACGCTGGTCGAGTTGGAGCGCGACAAGGGGCAACGCGTGATTCCCACTGCGCGGGCCGCGCGCTTGACCATGGACCGCGAGGGAATTCGGCGCCTGGCCGCGGAAACACTGAGCCTGCCAACCTCGCCGTATCGATTCGTCGACACGCTGGCAGAGTATCGCGCCGCCGTCGAGGCGATCGGCATGCCCTGCGTGGTCAAGCCGGTGATGTCGTCATCGGGCAAGGGACAAAGCACCGTGCGTAGCCCGGATGCCGTGGATGCCGCCTGGGAACATGCGCAGTCCGGCGGTCGTGCCGGCCATGGCCGCGTGATCGTCGAGGGTTTCGTGGCCTTCGATTATGAAATCACCCTGCTGACGGTTCGCCATCGCGATGGCACCAGTTTCTGTGATCCGGTGGGTCACCTGCAGGTGGATGGCGACTATCGCGAGAGCTGGATGCCGCAGCCGATGTCGCCGCTGGCGTTGCAGCGATCCCAGGAGATCGCGAAGGCGATCACCGACGACCTGGGTGGCTGGGGACTGTTCGGCGTGGAGTTGTTCGTGCGTGGCGATGAAGTCTGGTTCTCCGAAGTGTCGCCGCGTCCGCACGACACGGGGCTGGTAACACTGGTGTCGCAGGAGCTGAGCGAATTCGCCTTGCATGCGCGTGCCATCCTGGGCCTGCCGATCCCGGTGATCCGCAGCAATGGCCCGTCTGCCTCCTGCGCGGTGCTGGCGCATGGCCGCGGCGTGCCGCGCTTTTCAAACGTGGATGCCGCGTTGGCGCATCCGGATACGGCGCTGCGTTTGTTCGGCAAGCCATGGGTGGACGGACATCGTCGCGTCGCGGTAACGCTGGCGCGCGCGGAGACCATCGACAGTGCGCGCGCCATCGCCCGCGAATCTGCGAACCAGCTGCAAGTCACCCTGGACGGAGGAGGCACGGATGCCTGAGCAACGCACTTATGCGGTCTATTTCCACCCGCAGGCGATCGATGTGATGGGCGAGGCCATCAAGCCCTACCTGACCGAAAGCGCCGAAGGCAAGCATGTTCTTTGCCACGAGATCGATACCAGTGGGACCTTCTGCGAGATGACCCTGGTCAAGACCAATGAAAAGGGCAAGCCCGTGGAATGCGAGGTGATGATTCCGTCCGGAATGATCCGACTGGTGATTGCCATCACCGGCGACGAAACCGATTTCGGCTTCGGCTGACCTGCGCCATGCGATTGAACAAGTACATCAGCGAAACCGGCGTCTGTTCGCGCCGGCAGGCCGACCAGTGGATCGAGCAGGGCCGCGTCACCATCAATGGTGCGGCGGCGACCCTTGGCACGCAGGTGAATGAGGGCGACCGGGTCGAAGTGGATGGCCGCGCCGTGCAGCCGCAGGCCGCGTCGGTCTATATCGCACTGAACAAGCCGGTGGGCATCACCTGCACGACCGAGCGGCATGTCGAGGGCAACATCATCGACTACATCGGCCATCCGCAGCGCATCTTCCCGATCGGTCGGCTCGACAAGGATTCCGAAGGCCTCATCCTGCTGACCAACAACGGCGACATCGTCAACGAACTCCTGCGCGTCGAGAACCGGCACGAGAAGGAATACGTGGTGACGGTGGACCATCCCATCACCGATGAATTCCTGGAGGGCATGGCGCGCGGCGTGCGGATACTCGGCGTCATGACGCAGCCGTGCCGGGTGCGCAAGATCGGCCAGCTTTCGTTCGCGATCATCCTGACCCAGGGTTTGAACCGGCAGATCAGGCGGATGTGCGCTGCCTTCGATTACCAGGTGCGGCGCCTGCAGCGCGTGCGCATCGTCAACATCGACCTGCGCGGGATCAAGGTCGGCCAGTGGCGTGAATTGTCGATGGACGAACTGCGCGGCCTGCTGCCGCAACGCACGACGTGGTGACGGCCTAGCGGGCCAGGTCCATCCACACCATGTGGTGGTCGGTCGCCTCGATCCAGTCGGCACCCGGTTCGCTCGGCGTGGGCCAGAACACGCCGCTGCCACGCACCACGAAACCCTGCGAAGGAATCACGTAGTCAATCCGGAGATTTCCCACCCGCGGGCCGAACTTGCCGGTGTCGTGCGCGGCGTTGCCCTTCTGCGTGATGTTGCCACCGCCTGCCAACTGCGCCGCCGCTTCGGCGCCCTTGCTGGCAGGCGGATCGAAGCGCAACACGCGTGGATGCCCGAGCAACGCCGCCATCGGATTGCCGGTGCTGTCGCCATCCACCGGGTCGGCATTGTGGTCGCCGGCAATCACGAACAAGGCATCGCCGGTCAGGCCGCCGCAGGCGCCGGCGTCGTCACAAAGCCAGGGCGCCGGCCGGTCGCTGATGTATTCCGACCAGAGCCGGATTTCATCGCGATTACGAATGCCGTTGCGGTCTTCAGGACCGTCGAAGACGGGCGGCGTCGGATGGTGCACCAGGAAATGCACGAGTCCTGCCGGCGTGCGCACCGGCACGTCCCAATGCGATTTCGACGACAGGCGAAGCCGGTTCCAGACGTCTGCTGGATACCAGGCCTCGCCGGAAGACGGATCCACGGGTGACTTTGCGCCCGGCAGGTCTTTCCAGGGGAACAACTGGAAGGTCCGTACCGAATCCAGGTCGATCGGATAGCGGGATAGGACCAGCATGCCGTACTGGCCGGGATGCAGGCCGAAGCCAAACGCATCATTGCCACCGGCAATTTTTCCGTTCCGGTCCAGGTCCATGCCGCTGGGCACGCCCGTGTTGACCGGGGCCAGGTAGCGATAGGGATAGGTGATCGGGGCCTGGCCGCGCTGCGCGACTTCCAGGTAGCGGCGCTGGAAGAGATGCGCCGACCGATGCGCCGGGTCGTAGTCGAACTCATTGATCAGCAGCACATCCGGACGCTGGTGCTGGATGACGGCAGCGATGCTGGCGGCCTTTGCGTCCCCGGCTTCGAGGCGCGCGACCAATCCGCCGTCCTTTTCCGAGTACAGCGAACCGTTGTAGGTAGCGAAGCGGACGGAGGGTGTGTCGGCCATGGCACGCGTATCGTGCTGGCAGGCGCAGGACATCAGCAAGAGGGCTAGCGGAAAGAGGATTTTCATGTGGGAAAGGGCAACCACTCGCGGCCGGAAAGGTATTCGATCGGACGGAATCTCTGTTTGTAATCCATCTTTGGATGGTTGCGCAGCCAGAAGCCGAGATACAGGTAGTCCAGCCCCAATTCGCGCGCGTGCGCAAGCTGCGAGAGGATGGCGAAGGTGCCCAGGCTGCGCGTGGCAAGGTCCGGATCGAAAAACGTGTAAACCGCGGACAGGCTATCGGCCAGGACGTCGGTGACGGCAACGCCGACCAGGCCCTCATCGCTGCGGATTTCAAGGAAGCGCGTCGGGCTCCATTCGCAGGAAAGGAAGCCGTCGAAATCCGCGGGACTGGGATCGTCCATTCCGCCGCCGGCGTGGCGGCCCGAAACATAGCGCTGGTAGAGCTCGAAGTTTTCTTCGGTGCGCACGGCGGGGGCGGCGCTTATTTGCAGGTCGGTGTTGCGGGAAAGACAACGGCGTTGCGCACGGTTCGGCTGGAAACGGTCTACCGGAATACGCACTGGCGTGCAGGCCTGGCAACCGGCGCAGTTCGGCCGATAGACATGGTTGCCGGAACGGCGGAAGCCCATCGCGAGCGCAGCGCCGTACAGCGCGGGCAGGGTGGGATCCAGAGGGTCGAGCACCAAGTCGCGCGCGTTTCGGTCCGGCCAGTAACCACAGGCGTGTTCCACCGTCTGGTAAACGCGGATGTTGGCCTGGTTGCCCATGCGCCTGAGTCTAGCCCCGCGGCGTGCCGGCCTGGCCCATCCGTTGCCCCAGCCGGGTTGGCGCCTCACTGGCGATGTCGTCCAGCTTGAAGCCGTCCCGCGGCAACAACACGATGACCGTCGAGCCGTAGTTGAAGCGCGCCATTTCGGCGAAGCGGGCCAGGCGAATGCCCTGGCCGCGAAAATCCAGGCGCCAGGGCTGGTCGCCATACGTGGGGATGTTGACGCCGTTCCACACCGTCTCGACACCCGATACCAGCAACGCACCGACCATCACCATGCACATCGGCCCGGCGTCGGTGTCGAAATGGCAGACGAGGCGTTCGTTGCGCGCGAACAGCCGCGGAATCTTGCGCACTGCCCACGGCGCCACGCTGAACAGGCGACCGGGTACGTGCAAGGTTTCCACCAGCGTTCCCGACCAGGGCATGTGCACGCGATGGTAGTCGCGCGGGGACAGGTAGATGTTGGCGAACCAGCCATCGGCGAACGGCGCCGCAGCTTCGGCATCACCCAGCAATTCCGCTGCCGTGAACTGCTGGCCCTTGGCCTGGAAGATGCGGCCGTCCTGGATGCGCCCGATCTGGCTCATCTTTCCATCCGCCGGCATCAGCAGGGTGGAAGGATCGGCATCGGCGGTCCGCGCCCCGGGCTTGAGTGCGCGCGTGAAGAAGGCATTGAAGCTGGGATAGTTCTCGAGTCGCGGATCTGCAGCCTCGGCCACGTTGATATTGAATTTGGACACCGCGAGCCGGATAAGCCAGTTCTTCCAGGGCCCGAAGCGGCCGTAGGCCATCCAGCGGGCGATCGAGGACAGCAAGCGATGCGGCAGGACGTACTGCAGGAAGATGGCGGGGCTCATGGCTGCACCGCCGAAAGCAGGCGCAGGTCGTCGGCGATCTGTTGCCAGGCCAGCGGTGGGCGGATCAGTCCGGCTTGCCGTCCCTGCGGATCGAGCACGACCAGGGTTGCCGAGTGGTCCATCGAATAGCCGCCTTCATCGAGTGGTACTTTCATGTACACCAGTCCCATCGTTGCGGCGAAATTGGCCAGCGGCGCGGCATCGGCCGTCGCCGCAATCGTTTCTGCGTTGAAGAATCTTGCGTAGTCGCCGGTGATCGCCGGCGTGTCGCGTTCCGGGTCCACCGAAACAAACAGGACGCGCGGCCGCCTGGGTTCGGCGATCGTCGCCCAGGTTTTTTGCGCCTTGGCCAATTCGGCCAGGGTGGTGGGGCAGACATCGGGGCAGTGGGTGAAGCCCAGGAAGACGATCGTCCAGTGCCCGCGCAACTGGTCCACGCCCAGGGCGCTGCCATCGGAGCGGGTCAATTGGTAAGGCGCCAACACGCGCGGGGGGTTGATCAGCCGCACCGACTTGAGTTGTTCCTGGCTGACCGTCGGCGGATTTGCCGCTGGCGTGAAGTAACGCTGCGCGCTGTAAAGCCCGAGGCCGGCGGCCAGTGCCGCGCACAGCACCAGCAGGGTGGAGCGACTGGCGAAGCCGCGACGGTTTAGGTTGTCCATGGCGCAAATTATAGCCGTGCGGCCGCTATACTGAGCGCTTTCGCAGGCAACGGGCCGGCATGAGCGCCGAACTCCATACCATCATCGACTTCATCCGCTACGGCGCGAGCCGCTTCGGCGCTGCCGGGCTGAGCTTCGGCCACAGCTTCGACAATGCGCTGGACGAAGCCACGCAACTGGTGCTGCATGTCCTGCACCTGCCGCACGACACCGGCCCTGCATACGGACAGGCCCGGCTGGTTGCCGAGGAGAAGGCGCAGGTGCTCGCCTTGTTCCAGCGCCGGATCGACGAGCGCATTCCCGCTTGCTACCTGACCGGCGAGGCCTGGTTCGCCGGCCTCAGCTTCAAGTGCGATTCGCGCGCGCTGGTGCCGCGATCGCCGATCGCCGAATTGATCGAATCGGGCTTCGAGCCCTGGCTGGGCGGTCGCGAGGTGAATCGCGTGCTCGACCTGTGCACGGGGTCGGGCTGCATCGCCATCGCCACGGCGCACTACAACCCGTACTGGGAGGTGGATGCCGCCGATCTTTCGCCGGAGGCCTTGGCGCTTGCGCAGGAAAATATCGAACGACTCGACACCTCGAACGTGCGGCTGGTCAAGTCCGACTTGTTCGCGAACCTGAAGGGCGAGGTCTACGACCTGATCGTGACCAATCCGCCCTACGTGACGCATGCCGAGACCGATGCGCTGCCGAAGGAATATTCGCACGAGCCCGAGATGGGCCTGCGCGCCGGCGACGACGGCCTGGACCTGGTGCTCGAGATCCTGCGTGACGCGCCCGGGCACCTGTCGCAGAATGGATTGCTGATCTGTGAAGTCGGCGAAAGCGAGCAACACCTGATCCGCCTGCTGCCCGAGCTTCCGTTCGCCTGGGTCGAATTCAAGGTCGGCCAGATGGGCATCTTCGTGCTCGAGCGCGAGGACATCGTGGCGCAGATGCCGAAGATCAAGGCGCTCGCCAACGCGCGCCGCGCCTCGCACCACTGACGCCATGTCGAGCAACTCCTTCGGAAAGCTGTTCACCGTCACCACCTTCGGCGAAAGCCACGGCCCCGCCATCGGTTGCGTCGTGGATGGCTGCCCGCCCGGCCTGGCCCTGTCGGCCGATGAATTCGCCCACGACCTGGCGCGACGCGCGACGGGCAAGTCGCGGCACACCTCGCAACGGCACGAGGCCGACGAGGTCGAGATCCTGTCGGGCGTCTTCGAAGGCCTGACCACCGGCACGCCGATTGCCCTGCTGGTGCGCAATACCGACGCCCGCAGCAAGGACTACGAGAAAATCGTCGAACAATTCCGCCCGGGCCATGCCGATTACACCTACTGGCAGAAGTACGGCATCCGCGATCCGCGCGGCGGCGGCCGCAGTTCGGCGCGCGAGACGACCATGCGCGTGGCCGCTGCGGTGATCGCGCGCAAGTGGCTTGCGCTTCGCCACGGCATCGCCATTCGCGGCCATGTCTCGCAGATCGCCGACATAGTGCCGCGCAGCTTCGATGCATCTGCCATCGAAGCCAATCCTTTCTTCTGGCCCGACGCCAGCCAGGTCGGCGAGATCGAGGCCTTCATGGATGCCTTGCGCAAGTCCGGTGATTCGGTCGGCGCACGCGTGGACGTGGTCGCGACCAACGTGCCGCCCGGTTGGGGCGAGCCCGTGTACGGCAAGCTCGACGCCGAACTCGCCGCCGCGATGATGAGCATCAATGCCGTGAAGGGCGTCGAAATCGGCGCCGGCTTCGGCAGTGTGCTGCAGAAGGGCAGCGAGCACCGCGATGAAATGCGCCTCGATGGATTCCTCAGCAACCATGCCGGCGGCATCCTCGGCGGCATCTCGACCGGCCAGCCGGTCACCTGTTCGGTCGCCTTCAAACCCACGTCCAGCCTGCGCCTTCCCGGCCGCACCGTGGACGTGTCGGGCGCGGAGGTGGACGTGGTCACCACGGGCCGCCACGATCCCTGCGTCGGCCTGCGCGCCACGCCCATCTGCGAAGCGATGATGGCCCTCGTGCTGATGGACCAGGCCTTGCGCCACCGCGCCCAGAACGCCGACGTCGGCGACGTATTCCCACGCATCCCCACCCGTACCGAGGAACCATGAGCACTCCAGTCACCGTTGCAGTCGTGGGCGCCACCGGCGCCGTTGGCCAGGTCATGCTGTCCATCCTCCATGAGCGCAAGTTCCCGGTGAAAAAACTGATCGCGCTCGCGAGCGCGCGATCGGCGGGGGAGACCATCCAGTTCGGCGACCAGCAGATCGTGGTGCAGGACCTCGCGACTTTCGATCCGGCCGGCGTGGACATCGCGCTGTTTTCGGCAGGTGGTTCGACGTCCACGCAATACGCGCCGAAATTTGCCGCGGCCGGCGCAATCGTCGTGGACAACTCGTCGGCCTTCCGCTACGACGACGACGTGCCGCTGGTGGTGAGCGAAGTAAATCCGGACGCGATTGCCAATGCGCCGCGCGGCATCATCGCCAACCCCAATTGCTCGACCATGCAGATGCTGGTGGCGCTCGCGCCGATCCATCGGGAGGTCGGCATCGAGCGCATCAACGTGGCGACCTACCAGTCGGTGTCGGGCGGCGGCCGCTCGGCCGTGGATGAACTCGAGAAGCAGAGCGCCGACCTCGTTGCCGGCCGCGCCGCGGACCCGCAGCGCTTCCCGGTGCAGATCGCCTTCAACCTGATCCCGCACATCGACGACTTCCAGGCCAACGGTTACACCAAGGAAGAGATGAAGCTGGTCTGGGAAACGCGCAAGATCCTCGGCGACGACTCCATCCAGGTGAATCCGACGGCCGTGCGCGTCCCCGTCTACTACGGTCATTCCGAAGCGGTGCACATCGAGACCCGCAGCAAGATCAGCGTCGATCGCGTCCGCGCCCTGCTCGAGGCCGCGCCGGGTGTCGTGGTGGTGGACGATCGGAAGTCGGGTGGTTATCCGACGCCGGTAACCCATGCCGCGGGCCAGGATGCGGTTTTCGTCGGCCGGCTGCGTGAAGACATTTCGCATCCGCGCGGTCTGGACATGTGGGTTGTTTCCGACAATATCCGCAAGGGCGCGGCCTTGAATGCCGTCCAGATTGCTGAGCTCTGGTTGAAAAATCGCCCGTAAACGGTTATTCAAGAAGGCAGTAGAGCTCGACGCGGCCCCCGTCGCGAGCACGAGTCCTTGGGGAGACATTCTTTGAAAAACCCGCACCTGACCCTAACCCTTGCCGTGGCCCTTGGCCTGGCAAGCCCTTCCTTGTCCGCGATGGGCCTCGGTCCCTTGCAGGTGAAGTCGGGGCTGAACCAACCGCTGGTTGCCGAGATCCCCATCATCTCCGCCACGCCCAGCGAGCTGGAGCAGCTGGACGTGCGCCTTGCTTCGCCCGAGGCGTTTGCGCGGATCGGACTGGAACGCCCGGGCGAATTGACGGCCAACCTGCAATTCAGTGTCGGCAAGAATTCCCGGGGTCAGCCTGTCATCCTGGTTACCACGCCGGACCGGTTCTCGGAGCCGTTGCTCAACTTCCTGATCGAGGCGGAGTGGGGCAAGGGCACGGTTACGCGTGAATACACCGCTCTGATCGACCCGCCTTATATCGCGTCCGCCGTGGTCAAGCCGATGCAGGCGCCGACCGTCGCCGCGCCGGAGGCAGTTGCACCGGTCGTAACGGCGCCTGCGGTCGAGCCCACGCCGGAACCGGCGCAGGAACCCGCACCGATGCCGGCGCAGCCGCCCGAGGTCGTCCAGGAAGTCGCGCCGCCGGCACCCGAATCCGCTCCCACCCCGTACGTGGCGCCCGTCCCGGCGCCGGTGGCAGTCGAACCCGAGCCCGAGCCCGAACCCGCGCCACCGCCGCCACGTCCGGTCGCCGCGCAGCCGCGTCCGCCCCAGCCGGCGCCCGCGCCGCCGCCTGCGACCCCCGAACCGACGCCCGCGCCAGCACCGGCAGCCACGCCCGGTCAGTACGGCCCCGTTGCCCCCGGGCAGACCTTGTGGAGCATCGCCAGTTCCGTGCGGCCCGACGCCAGCATCTCGGTCAACCAGATGATGGTTGCCCTGTTGCGCGCCAATCCCGAGGCTTTCGCGCAGGACAACGTCAATCGCCTGAAGCAGGGTTCGGTGCTTCGAGTGCCCGGCCAGGAGGAGGCAACCCGCTTGTCCGCCACGCAGGCAGCCGAGCTGGTGAACCAGCAGGCATCCGCCTGGCGCACCCCGCGCGCTGCGGTTCCGCAGCCTGTTGAAATCGCGACGCCCTCGGAAAACATCAATGCCGCACCGCTGATTGCGGCGGCCCCGGCCCGGCCCTCGCGTGCGGCCCAGTCGCGGCTGGAGATCGTTCCACCGTCGGGCAATGCGGCGGCTCGCGGCTCCCAGTCGGGTGCAGCAGCGGGTGCCGGCGGCACCGAATTGCGCGCCGAACTGGTGCAGGCCCGTGAGGACCTTGCGGCCCGCAGTTCGGAAGTGGATGAACTCAAGTCACGCGTCGCCGAACTCGAAAAACAGGATGCCGATCGTCAGCGCCTGATCGAGATGCAAAATTCCCAGATGAAGGAACTGCAGGACCGGTTGAACCAGGTCCAGCAGGCACCGACGCCCGCGCCCTTGGCTCCGGCCGCTGCAGACGCGACCGCTGCTGCGCCTGCAGCGGAGGATGTCGCAACGGCCAAGCCCTGGTACCTGAATCCGCTGGTGGTTGGCGGCGCGGTGCTGGTGCTGTTGGGTGGACTGGTGCTGGCGATGCGCCGGAGCAAGTCGAAGCCTGAAAGTGAATCCACCGGTATCCGACTTTCGGATGACGAGGCACTTCGCGCCAGCATGGCCAAGACGCGCCAGGCCGGTGAACGCATCAAGCCCGAGCCCGCCATCGTGCCCGTACCCGCGCCCGTGTCGCCGCCTGTCGATGCCGAACTCGAAGCCCGCAGCAAGGCCGTGCGCGCCAAGCCACAGGATCTCGAGGCCCATCTCAACCTGCTGCGCCTGCACCACTCGCGCGGCAATGCCGTGGACTACGAAATCGCCGCGCAGGCGATGCGCGCCCAGCTTTCGAGCACGATGGATCCACGCTGGCGCGAAGCGGTGGTGATGGGCGCGTCGCTGATGCCGGGGAACGCATTGTTCGGCCAGGCAGGTTGGAACTCCCCGCGTTACAGCGACGCGGAGCCCAAGGCCGCGCCAGCTACGGCCCCGGCCCCGTCGCCTGCGCCCGCCGCCTTGCCAGGTTTCCTGGCATCGGCGCAACCTGCGCCAGTAAAAGTGTTCGAGCCACCGATCGAAGACAGCTCGCTCGAATTCACGACCGGCTCGCCGCGCGACGAAAACCCCGACAAGGAAATCGACTTCGGCGACCAGGCCGCGGTGATGGATGAAACCTTCGGCGGTTCCTTGCGCGACATCCATCGCGACGAAGCCCAGCTGATGGCCGAGGACGAGTCCAGCGCGACTCGCATCGAATTGGCCAAGGCCTACCTGGACATCGGGGACCTCGACGGCGCCCGCAGCATGCTGGAGGAAGTGCTCGCCGAAGGCGGTCCGACGGCCAAGGCTGAAGCCGCGCGATTGCTCAAGGACATGGGCTGAGCCACGTCGGCTGGCCGGGAACGATGAAACAAGGGCCGGGGAAACCCGGCCCTTCGCTTTAGAATGGCTGCATGCGCTACGCACTCGGCATCGAATACGACGGCAGCCCCTTCCTGGGATGGCAGCGCCATGGCAATGGGCCCACCGTGCAAGCCGCGGTCGAGGCGGCCTTGTCCTTCGTGGCCGACCAGGCCGTGGAGGTGATTTGCGCCGGCCGCACCGACGCCGGCGTGCATGCCGCCTGCCAGGTGGTCCATTTCGATACCGACGTGGTCCGCGACCCGCGGGCCTGGGTGCTGGGCACCAATACGCGATTGCCGGGAGATGTTCGAATACTCTGGTGTCGTGAAATGCATGATGAATTTCACGCTCGCTACGCCGCCCGGGCGCGAAGCTATCGCTACCGCATCTTGAACCGGAGCATTCCGCCTGCCATGCAGCGCCAGTTTCTAAGCTGGGAACGCCTCACCCTCGACGCGGATGCCATGCATCGCGCCGCGCAGGCGCTGGTGGGCGAGCATGACTTCAGCGCATTCCGCACCGCGCAATGCCAGGCCAAGCACCCGGTGCGCAACCTGCACTCGATCAGCGTTCGACGCGAAGCCGACCAGGTGGTGGCGGACGTGCGCGCCAACGCCTTCCTGCACCACATGGTCCGCAATATCGTCGGCAGCCTGGTACTGGTGGGTCGCGGCACGCAGCCCGAAGCGTGGCCCGGGCAATTGCTCAGCGGGCTCGACCGTCGCGTGGCAGGCCCTACGGCGCCTGCCGAAGGCCTGGTCTTCATCGGTCCCGCCTATCCGGCGGAATGGAATTTGCCTGCGCAGGTGACGATGTGACGCGTACCCGCGTGAAGTTCTGCGGCCTGACCCGGCCAGGTGACGTTCGCCTGGCCTGCGAGCTGGGCGTGGATGCGATCGGCTTCGTGATGGCGGCTGAAAGCCCGCGCCGGGTGCAACCCGGGCAGTTGCAGGGCTTGCGCGCGGCGGTCTCGCCATTGGTGGACGTGATTGCCTTGTTCATGAATCCACACGGCAGCGAAGTGCTGGACGCGATCCGTCGCCTTCGGCCGAACCTGCTGCAGTTCCACGGCCACGAAAACGATGCGTTCTGTCGTGGCTTCGGGCTCCCCTTCATCAAGACACTGCCGATGGGCGAGGGCGCAGCCGAACCGATTGCCGCGTCGAAGCGATATCCTTCAGCCTTGGCTTTCCTGCTCGATGGACATGGTCCCGGGCAGGCGGGTGGACGCGGGACCCCGTTTGACTGGGGTCGCATGCCGCGCCTGGACCGGCCGGTGTTCCTGGCTGGCGGTTTGTCGCCGGGCAATGTCGGCGAAGCCATCTCCATCGCGCGACCCTACGCGGTGGACGTGAGCAGTGGCATCGAAGCAGCGCCGGGCCAGAAGGACGGCGAGAAAATGCAGCAATTCCTGGATGAGGTCAGTCGTGCCGATCGTGAATGATTTTGCTGCCGCCGGCAGTGCGCTACCCGCCGATGCACCGATCGCGGACTACCACGCGTTTCCGGATCCGTCGGGGCATTTTGGAATCTATGGCGGAACCTTCGTTTCGGAAACGCTGATTGCCCCGCTTGCGGAACTCGCGGCTGCGTACGACCACCACCGGGTGCAGCCCGAATTCATCGCCGAGCTCGAGCATGACTACAAGCATTACGTGGGCCGGCCCAGTCCGATCTATGAGGCACAAAGGCTAGGCAAGCATGTCGGCGGCGCCCGAATCTTCCTGAAACGCGAAGACCTGAACCACACCGGCGCGCACAAGATCAACAACACCATCGGCCAGGCAATGCTGGCCAAGCGCATGGGCAAGACCCGCATCATCGCCGAGACCGGCGCGGGCCAGCACGGCGTCGCATCGGCCACGGTGGCTGCGCGACTGGGCTTGAAGTGCGTGGTGTACATGGGCGCCGTGGACATCGAGCGGCAGGCCATCAACGTCTATCGGATGAAGTTGCTCGGCGCCGAAGTGGTTCCGGTGCGATCGGGTTCGCAAACCCTGAAGGATGCACTGAACGAAGCGATGCGCGACTGGGTGTCGAACGTGCACGACACCTTCTACATCATCGGCACCGCCGCCGGCCCCAGCCCGTACCCGCGCATGGTGCGGGATTTCAACGCCGTGGTTGGCCGCGAGTCGCGCATGCAGATGCTCGACGAGCACGGTCGGCTGCCCGATGCCGTGGTCGCCTGCGTGGGTGGCGGGTCGAACGCGATCGGCATCTTCCATCCGTTCTTGAATGATGCGGGCGTGGCCTTGTGGGGCGCGGAAGCGGCCGGCGAGGGACTGGCCAGTGGCCGCCATGCCGCGTCGCTCAGCGCGGGCCGGCCGGGCGTCCTGCACGGCAACCGCACGTACCTGATTTGCGACGACGACGGCCAGATCACCGAGACGCACTCCATCTCGGCAGGCCTGGACTACCCCGGCGTCGGGCCGGAACATGCTTTCCTGAAGGACACCGGCCGCGCCCAATATCGCGGCGTGACGGACCTGGAATGCATGGAGGCCTTCCACCTGCTGGCGCGCACCGAAGGCATCCTGGCGGCGCTGGAATCGAGCCACGCCATCGCCCTGGCGATGAAGCTGGCCAAGGACCTGCCGCGCGACGCGCTGGTGCTGGCCAATCTCTCTGGACGGGGCGACAAGGACATCTACACGATCGCGAAACGCGAAGGCATCGAACTCTGAACCGGGCCGGTCCGGCCCCGGTCCGTTAGAATGGGCGTTTCCGCCCCAAACCTGATCGGATCCACGATGACCCAGAACGCCGTTGCCCTGCCGCCCGAATTGCATGCCTGCGTGAACGAGTTCCTTGCACAGGCCAATGCCATGCACGCGAACTACAAGTACGACGCCATCAGCGCGTCCATCCTCTATGCCGCAGCGCGCTACAACGTGCACGGTTTCGTCCAGCAGGACGATGCCAAGTACTTCAGCCGCGAGCAATTCGTCACCTACATGACCGACCTGTACCGGCGGATGCTCGATGAACAACTCGACGTTCTGACGGCCGCCGCCGCTGCAGCCGCCGACAACAACAACCCGGATGCCGCACCATGAATACCCCCGCCGACGCCAAGCCGCCGCAGTTCTCGGAAGAGTTCCTGATCCGGGTCAACGACATGATCGAATCGGCCAACCGCATCGAACGCAGGTTGGACACGGCCCATGCGCAGATGGTGATGCTGCATGCGTTTTCGCGCTACAGCGCGCACCACTATCGCACTACCGCCAAAAACGATGACATCGAAGGCCGGGAAGCCTTTGCCGCCTACATCGCCCGTGGCGTCGAAGAACTGATCGTCGGGCACATTGCCCATCTGGCCGGCCCGCCGCAGGCAAGCGCGGCAGCCGACAAGGGCGCCAGCGCCGAATGAGTCGCATCGCCGCGCTCTTCGAGCGCCTTCGCGGCAGCAATCGGAAGGCACTCGTGCCTTTCGTCACCGCCGGGGATCCATCGCGCGAAGCCACCGTGGCCGTAATGCACGGACTGGTCGCCGGCGGCGCGGACATCATCGAACTCGGTGTCCCATTTTCCGATCCGATGGCCGACGGCCCGGTGATCCAGCGCAGCTCCGAGCGCGCGCTGGCCAGGCACGTCGGCACCAATGACGTGTTCGATTTCGTGCGCGAATTCCGCGACAGCGACGACACGACGCCCGTGGTGCTGATGGGCTACCTCAATCCCATCGAGATGCGTGGCGTGCAGCGCTACGCCGCCGAGGCGTACGCGGCAGGCGTTGACGGCCTGCTGCTGGTGGACCTGCCACCCGAGGAAGCGGGCCCCTTGCGCGCAGCCTTCAACGAACACCAACTCGATCTCATTTCCCTGGCGGCGCCCACCACCTCGCCCGAGCGCCTGGCGCGCCTGGCGGAAGAGTCGCAGGGTTATCTGTATTACGTCAGCTTCGCCGGTGTAACGGGCGCCACCATCACCGATGCCGCCGATGTCGCCAGCAAGGCCGGCGCACTGCGCGCGATGGCCCGGGTGCCGGTGCTGATCGGTTTCGGAATCAAGGATGCAGGCTCGGCCGCGGCCATGGCGCCACTGGCCGACGGCATCGTGGTTGGCAGCGCGCTGGTCGAGCATCTTTCCGGCGCGAGCGACCCGCAGGATGCGCACCGGAGGGCGAGGGCATTCCTCGAGCCCTTGCGCGCAGCCATCGACGGCCTAAACTGGCCGCCACACACAGCGCGAGTCGCTTCATGAGCTGGCTGACCAAGTTGATGCCCGCCCGCATCCGTACGCAGGGCGGCGGCAAGCGTGGCGTTCCGGAAGGACTCTGGGAGAAATGCGACAGCTGCGGCACGGCGTTGTATGGACCCGAGCTCGAAAAGAACCTGCGCGTCTGCCCCAAGTGCAACCACCACATGGCCATCGAGGCGCGCGAGCGCCTGGCCAGTTTCCTGGACGACGACACTGGCGAGGAAATCGGGGCCGAGCTTGGGCCGGTGGATGCCTTGCACTTCAAGGACCAGAAGAAGTACGCGGACCGGATCAAGGCCTCGCAGAAGTCGACCGGTGAGCGGGATGCGCTGGTGGCCGTGCAAGGCAAGCTGCACGGGCGGGATATATGCGCCGCTGCGTTCGAGTTTCGCTTCATGGGCGGATCGATGGGCTCCGTGGTTGGCGAGCGCTTCACGCTGGCCGCCGAGCGGGCGCTGGCCATCCGCAGTCCCCTGGTCTGTTTCTCCGCCACTGGCGGGGCGCGCATGCAGGAAGGCCTGTTCTCGCTGATGCAGATGGCCAAGACCTCGGCCGCACTGGGCCGCCTTCGCGCCGCGGGCCTGCCGTTCGTGTCCGTGCTGACCCATCCCACGACCGGCGGCGTCTCGGCCTCCCTGGGCATGCTGGGCGACCTCAACGTCGCCGAACCGCAGGCGCTGATCGGCTTCGCTGGTCCCCGTGTCATCGAACAAACCGTTCGTGAAACCCTGCCCGAAGGTTTCCAGCGCTCTGAATTCCTGGTCGACCATGGCGCGGTTGACCTGATCATCGATCGCCGGCAGATGCGCGATCGCCTCGGCGCCCTGTTCGCACTGATGATGCGGCAGCCTGCACCGGTAGTGGCCGAGGACTGATCCGCCCATGGCAGGCCTGAAGTACTTCGGCACCGACGGCATCCGCGGCCGGGTGGGCGAGGGCCCCATTTCCGCTGATTTCGTGCTCCGCCTGGGTCGCGCGGTAGGTCGCGTGCTGGCCAACGGCAAGTCGCACGCCATCGTGGTCATCGGCAAGGACACGCGGATTTCCGGCTATATGTTCGAAGCCGCGCTCGAGGCCGGGCTGGTCGCTGCGGGCGCCGACGTGCGCATGCTGGGGCCGATGCCGACGCCTGCCGTGGCCTATCTCACGCGGTCCTTGCGCGCCGATGCCGGCATCGTCATCTCGGCCTCGCACAATCCGCACGAAGACAACGGCATCAAGTTTTTTTCAGCGTTCGGCGAAAAGCTCGCCGACGCCGTCGAGCGCGCCATCGAGGCGGAACTCGACGAACCGTTTTCCACGGTGCCCTCCGAGTTGCTTGGCAAGGTGCAGCGGGTCGAGGACGCGTTGACGCGTTACGCGGAATTCTGCAAGGCCAGCGTGCCCGACACGTTTTCCTTGCGGGGAATGAAGATTGCCCTGGATTGCGCACACGGTGCGACTTACCACGTGGCGCCTAAAGTGTTCGAGGAATTGGGCGCCGAGGTGTCTGCCATCGGCGTGCAGCCCAACGGCCTGAATATCAACAAGGGCGTCGGCTCCACTTATCCCGAGGCCCTGATTGCCCACGTCCTTGAAACGGGTTCGGACCTCGGCATCGCCTTCGACGGCGATGGCGACCGGGTGCTGATGGTGGATGGTCGTGGACGCCTGCTCGATGGCGACGCCCTTATCCACGTGCTGGCGCGTGACTGGCGCGAGACCGGTCGCCTGCGCGGGCCGGTCGTCGGCACGCTGATGACGAACTACGCGCTGGAAAAGGCGCTCGGCGACAGCGGCATCGAGTTCATTCGTGCGCGTGTTGGTGATCGGTTCGTGCACCAGGCGCTGGTGGAACGCGACGGCATGCTCGGGGGCGAGGCTTCCGGACACCTGCTTTGCCTCGACAGCGCGAGCACGGGCGATGCCATCGTCGCTGCGCTCCAGGTGCTCGAGGTGCTGGTGCGCCAGGGCGTTTCGCTCGAGGTGGCGCTGGCCGACTACCAGCCGCTTCCGCAGAAGACAGTCAACGTGCGCGTATCGGCGCAGGCGCGACCGCTTGAAGCCGAGCCGGTGCATGCAGCGCGACGAAAGGCCGAAGCCGCGCTGGAAGGAAAGGGCCGCCTGGTGCTTCGTCCCTCCGGCACCGAACCCGTCGTGCGCGTCACGGTCGAAGCCGCCGACGGCGCGCTGATGCAACAGGTACTGGACGAGCTTTCCGCGGCCGTTCGCGCCGCCATTTGAGTGACAGACAGGATTCCACGATGAGCAAGATCCCGACCCTCGACATCCGTCGCTTCGACACCGACCGCGATGCCTTCGTCGCCGAACTGGGCGCAGCCTACCGCGAGTGGGGCTTCTGCGGCGTGAGCCACCATGGCATTTCGCCGAAGGCCATCGATGGCGCTTACCAGGTGTTCAAGCAGTTTTTCGCGTTGCCCGAAGCGACCAAGCGCAAGTACCACGTACCCGGCACGGGCGGCGCGCGCGGTTACACGCCATTCGGCATCGAAACGGCCAAGGATTCGCAGTATCCCGACCTCAAGGAATTTTTCCACATCGGCCGCGAGTTGCCGCCGGGCTCGCGCTACGAGGAGTTCATGGCGCCCAACACCTGGCCGACCGAGGTGCCTGGTTTTCGCGAGCACGCCTACGGCCTGTTCGAGGCCCTCGACACGCTGGGCCTGAAGGTCCTTTCGGCGCTGGCCCTGCACATCCACCTGCCGGAAGACTTCTTCGTCGAGCCCACGCGTTTCGGCAATTCCATCCTGCGGCCGATCCATTACCCGCCGATCACCGCGCCGGACATCCCGAACGTGCGCGCCGGTGCGCATGAAGACATCAACCTGATCACCTTGCTGGTCGGCGCCAGCGCCGCCGGCCTGGAAGTGAAGGCGCGCAATGGCGACTGGGTTCCGTTCACCGCCGACGGCGACACCATCGTGGTGAACATTGGCGATATGCTGCAGCGACTGACCAACCACGTGTATCCGTCCACCACGCACCGCGTGGTGAATCCGCCTGGTGAAGCCGCGCGGCAGCCGCGTTATTCGACGCCGTATTTCCTGCACGCCAATCCCGATTACCTGATCAAGACCTTGCCGCAGTGCGTGGACGCGAACAATCCCGATCGCTATCCGGAACCGATCACGGCAAACGACTACCTGATGCAGCGCCTGCGCGAGATCAAGCTGGCCTGATCGAGCCCGCGAATTCCGACAGGATTGCCTAGTCGGCGTTGCGGAAGTCGCGCGACTTCGAGGCGACCAGCGCCCGCGCCAGTGCGTCGGGCAGGTAGCGCGTAAGGAAGGCGACCATCTTGTTGGCCCCGCCGGGGATCACCCGCGTCTTTCCCGATTCCACGGCGTCCACGCCGATGCGCGCGACCTGCGCCGCATCCATCCACAGCATCTTCGGCAGCCGCGATACCTGCGAGCGCATTCCGTTCACGTCATGGAACTCGGTGTAGGTGAAGCCGGCGCACAAGGCGGTGACGAAGATGCCGCGCTGCGCCGACTCCTGCGCCAGCGACTCGCTGAAGCGGATCAGCCAGGCCTTGGTCGCGCCATACATGGTGTGCCCGGCGGACGCGGGCACCAGCCCGGCCATCGAAGCGACGTTGAGGATGCGGCCGCGGCCCGCGGCTTCCATCGCCGGCAGGTACAGGTGCGTCAGTTGCCCGACGGCAACGATCATCACCTGCAGGAATTCGGCATGCGTTTTCCACGACTGCGACAGGTAGCGACCCGGCACGCCGTAACCGGCATTGTTCACCAGTGTGTCCACGAACCAGCCGCGAGACTGGGTTTGCTCGAACAGACGCCGGGGCGCGGACGGATCGGCGAGGTCCGCGGCAATCACTTCGCAGGGAACCAGTGCCGACAGTTCCGTGGCCAGGGCATGCAGGCGGTCGATCCGGCGCGCCGTGAGGATCAAGGGCTTGCCGCGGCTTGCGTATTCCCGCGCGATCGCGGCTCCGATGCCGCTGGAAGCGCCCGTGATGAGGGCATAGCCCGGACTGCTGGACTGGTTCATGTGGTCTCCGCCTGATTGGGCCGATTGTGCCGGTTTTCCGTCCGCGCAGGCCACAGATCACGCCTAAGTTCGGCGGTCGCGTTAAACTTCTCCGAGTCCAAGGAGAACGAGCATGCGCGAACGGATCGTGGCCGGTAACTGGAAGCTTCATGGCGATCGCGCGTTTGCGCGCAGCCTGCTCGATGAAGTGGTGTCCCTGAAGCCCGATGGGGTTCGCCTCGCCATCTTCCCGCCGATGCCCTACCTGGGTGAATTGGCCGAGCGCTACCTCCCGCAAGGCCTGGATTTCGGCTCGCAGGATGTAGATCCCAACGACCAGGGCGCCTATACCGGCGAGGTTTCCGCACGGATGCTGCTGGATGTCGGCTGCCGTTACGCACTGGTCGGGCATTCGGAACGCCGCCATTTCCACGAGGAAACCTCCGAACTGGTAGCCAAGAAGTTCTTCGCGGCCAAGCGGGCAGGGCTGATTCCGGTGCTGTGCGTCGGCGAAACCCTGCACCAGCGCGAGGCAGGCCAGACCGAGTGGGCCCTCGAGCGCCAGCTGGCCCCGGTGCTTGCCGGCGGAGGCGCCCGGGCCTTTGAAAATGCGGTGCTGGCCTACGAGCCGGTGTGGGCCATCGGCACCGGTCGGACCGCCAGTCCGGACCAGGCACAGGAGGTCCATGCCTTCATCCGTGGCGAATTGCGGGCCCTGGATGCTAATATTGCGGGCTCGCTTCCGATCCTTTACGGCGGCAGCGTGAAACCCGCCAACGCGGCCGAGCTGTTTTCCCAGCCCGACGTCGATGGCGGCCTGATCGGGGGAGCCTCCCTGGTCGCCCGGGACTTCATCGCCATCGCTGTCGCGGCGGCTCGCAGATAGAAAACATGATCGACATCTTGCTCAACGTGTTCTACGTCCTCATCGCGATCGCGATGATCGTGCTGATCCTGCTGCAACGCGGTGCAGGCGCCCAGGCCGGTTCAGGCTTTGGTGCTGGCGCCTCGGGCACCGTTTTCGGTGCGCGCGGGTCGGCCAACTTCTTGTCCAGCACCACCAAGTGGCTGGCAGGGGTGTTCTTCGTGCTCAGTCTGTTCATGGCCTATCAGGCGACCCACCGCGCGACGGCTGCGCCGGGCAAGCCGGACCTGGGCGTGATGAGCAATGCTCCAGTCACGCCGGCCCAACCTGACGCAAGCGTGCTCGCGCCCGCGCCGGTTCCGGCTGCGCCTGCGGTGCTCGAGGCAGCGCCCGCCACCGGCGACGCACCGGCTACGGCGCCGGTCATCACACCCGCAGCACCGGCCAATGCACCGGCCGACGCAACAAAGCCTGCTCCGGCACCTGTCGAGGACGGCAAGGGCGGTTGATCCGCTGGTACAATTTGCACCGCTTGCTCCGGTAACGGAGTCGGCAAAAATGCCCAGATGGCGGAATTGGTAGACGCACTACCTTGAGGTGGTAGCGACTTAGGTCGTGGGGGTTCGAGTCCCCCTTTGGGCACCAATCACTGAATCGACCTTCGCCCGCAATGCGGGCGTGGGCCGAAACGCGCCTCGCGGCGCTGGCAATGGAGTCGTCATGCTGGGCGAATATCTGCCGATCCTGCTGTTCCTCGCCGTGTCGAGCGTGGTCGGCATCGCGCTGTTGGTCCTGGGCGGCCTGCTCGGGCCGAATCGGCCGGAAAGCGAAAAACTCTCTCCGTACGAATGCGGCTTCGAGGCATTCGAAGACGCGCACATGCAGTTCGACGTGCGCTACTACCTGATCGCGATCCTGTTCATCGCCTTCGACCTGGAAATCGCCTTCGTGTTTCCGTGGGCGATCATCTTCCGCAGCCTGGGCGTCGTCGGCCTGATCGAGATGGGCATCTTCCTCGGCCTGCTGATCCTGGGCTTCGTTTATGTGTGGAAGAAGGGAGCGCTCGAATGGGAGTGATGCAGGGAATCACCGATGCATTGCACAACCCGGTCCCGGTTTCGACCGTGGACGACATCCTGCGCCCCGGTGGCGACAACCCGCTGCTGGAAAAGGGCTATGCCGTCGCGAGCATGGATGCGCTGATCAACTGGGCCCGTACCGGCTCCATGTGGCCGATGACTTTCGGCCTGGCCTGCTGCGCGGTGGAAATGATGCATGCGGGCGCAGCGCGCCTCGACCTCGACCGCTATGGCGTGGTGTTCCGACCCTCGCCGAGACAGGCCGACGTGATGATCGTCGCCGGCACGCTGGTCAACAAGATGGCGCCAGCCCTGCGCAAGGTCTACGACCAGATGCCCGACCCGAAATGGGTCATCTCGATGGGCAGCTGCGCGAACGGCGGCGGCTACTACCACTATTCCTACGCCGTGGTGCGCGGCTGCGACCGCATCGTGCCCGTGGACATCTACGTGCCCGGTTGCCCGCCCACTGCCGAAGCGCTGGTGTACGGCATCCTGCAGCTGATGAAGAAAATTCGCCGTACCAACACCATTGCGCGCTGAGCCATGCCCGAACCGACATTGAGTTTTCCGGATCGTCTGAAGGCCCGCTTTGGCGAGCGCGCCCTGTCCGTCGTGCAGGCGCACGGCGAGACGACGATGGAACTGGCGCCAGACAGCTGGATCGAGGTCATCCGCGCCTTGCGCGATGAACCGGAGTTCGGATTCGAACAACTGATCGATGTCTGCGGCGTCGACTACCTTGGCTATGGCGACGACGAGTGGGATACCTCGGACGTCAGCTCGCAGGGTTTTTCGCGTGGCGTCGAGGGCTCGGGCCCGGGTCGCTTCGATTGGGAAAACCGGCCACGGGGCAAGGGGCCGGACAAGCGCTTTGCTGCCGTCATCCACCTTCTCTCCGTTCGCAATAACCGGCGACTTCGGCTTCGTTGTTTTGCGTTGGACCATTCCTTGCCTGTCGTTCCATCGCTGACGGAGCTGTATCCCATCGCCAATTGGTTCGAGCGCGAAGCCTTCGACCTGTTTGGCATCATCTTCGAAGGCCATCCGGACCTGCGCCGCATCCTTACCGATTACGGCTTCGTCGGTCACCCGTTCCGCAAGGACTTCCCGATGATCGGCAACGTCGAGGTGTTGTACGACGCCGAGAAGAAGCGCGTCGTGTACCAGCCGGTCAGCATCGAGCCACGCGTCAACGTTCCGCGCGTCGTGCGCGAGGATTCGCGCTGGCAGCAGTCGGCCGCCGAAACCGCGCCGCAGGTGAAAAAATAATGGCCGGCCCCGAGATCCGCAATTACACCCTGAACTTCGGCCCACAGCATCCGGCTGCCCATGGCGTGCTGCGCCTGGTGTTGGAGATGGATGGCGAAGTCGTGCAACGCGCCGACCCGCATATCGGCCTGTTGCATCGCGGCACCGAGAAGCTGGCCGAGTCGAAGGCCTACAACCAGTCCATCGGTTACATGGATCGCCTCGACTACGTGTCCATGATGTGCAACGAACACGCCTATGTTCGCGCCATCGAAGGACTGATCGGCCTGGAAGTACCCGAGCGCGCGCAGTACATCCGCACGATGTTCGACGAGATCACCCGCATCCTGAACCACCTGATGTGGATCGGCTCGAACGGCCTCGACCTTGGCGCGATGGCGGTGTTCCTCTACGCCTTCCGCGAGCGCGAAGAATTGATGGACTGCTACGAGGCGGTGTCCGGCGCGCGCATGCACGCAACCTATTACCGCCCCGGCGGCGTCTATCGCGACCTGCCGGCACGCATGCCGCAGTATCGCGAATCGCCGTGGCGCAAGGGCGCCGACCTGAAGCGCGCAAATGAATGGCGCGAAGGTTCGATGCTCGATTTCCTGGAAGCGTTCAGCAACGACTTCCCGCGCAAGGTGGACGAATACGAAACCCTGCTCACCGACAATCGAATCTGGAAGCAGCGCACCGTCGGCATCGGCGTCGTGCCGCCGGACATGGCGCTGGCCTGGGGCATGACCGGCCCGATGCTGCGTGGTTCCGGCATCGCCTGGGACCTGCGCAAGAAGCAGCCCTATGCCTGCTACGACAAAGTCGATTTCGACATCCCGGTGGGCGTGCAGGGCGATTGCTACGACCGCTACCTGGTCCGCGTGGAAGAAATGCGCCAGTCCAACCGCATCATCAAGCAATGCGTGGAATGGCTGCGCCGCAATCCCGGCCCCGTGATGACCAGCAACTACAAAGTGTCGCCGCCCTCGCGTGCCGAGATGAAGGACGACATGGAAGCGCTGATCCACCACTTCAAGCTGTTCACCGAAGGGTATTCGGTGCCGGCCGGCGAGATCTATTCCGCCGTTGAAGCGCCCAAGGGCGAGTTTGGCGTGTACCTGGTGTCGGATGGCGCCAACAAGCCGTTCCGCTTGAAGGTGCGCGCGCCCGGCTTCGCCCATCTTTCGTCCATGGACGCCATCGTGCGCGGCCACATGCTGCCCGACGTGGTCGCCATGATCGGCACCTACGACATCGTCTTCGGCGAAATCGACCGATGAGTAACCAGCAATGAAAGCGACCGGAAATTTTGCCGCCTGCCAGCATGTCGACCCGATGGTCGCGTTGAGCCCGGCCACGCGTGAACACATCGACCATTGGGTGTCCAAGTTTCCGCCCGACCGCAAGCGCTCGGCCGTGATCCAGGCCCTGATGGCCGCGCAGGAACAAAATGGTGGCTGGCTGACCGACGAACTGATGGCTGCGGTTGCCAAGTACCTCGACCTGCCGCCGGTGTGGGCCTATGAAGTGGCTACCTTTTACTCGATGTTCGACCTGGCGCCCGTGGGCCGGCACAAGGTCGCCATCTGCACCAACATCAGCTGCTGGTTGAATGGCGCGGAAGACCTGGTGAAGCATGCGGAGCGCAAGCTCGGCTGCAAGCACGGCGGCACCACCGCTGACGGCCGCATCACTCTAAAAATCGAAGAAGAGTGCCTGGCTGCCTGCGCCGGCGCCCCGATGATGGTGATCGACGGCCATTACCACGAACGCCTGACCCCGGCGAAGCTCGATGAGCTGTTCGACGGACTGAGCTGAGGATCCCATGGCACATCACGCACCCCACGGCCCCGTCGGCCCGGCCCCGCAGGAACACAGCGTCGTCTACACCACGCTGCATTTCGACAAGCCCTGGTCCTACGAAAATTACCTGAAGACCGGCGGCTACGCAGCGCTGAAGAAAGTGTTGTCTGAAAAAATGCCGCAGGACGACGTGATCAACATGGTCAAGCAGTCCGGCCTGCGTGGTCGCGGCGGCGCAGGCTTCCCGACCGGCCTGAAGTGGAGCTTCATGCCCAAGGGTGCACCGGGGCAGAAGTACATCCTGTGCAATTCCGATGAATCGGAGCCGGGCACCTGCAAGGACCGCGACATCCTGCGTTACAACCCGCATTCGGTGATCGAGGGCATGGCCATCGCCTGCTACGCGACCGGTTGCACGGTGGCCTACAATTACATGCGCGGCGAGTTCCACCACGAGCCGTACGAAAATTTCGAAGAAGCGCTGAAAGAAGCCTATGCGAACGGCTGGCTGGGCAAGAACGTGCTCGGCTCGGGCGTGGACATCGACATTTATTCCGCGTTGGGCGCGGGCGCCTACATTTGCGGCGAAGAGACGGCGATGATGGAGTCGCTGGAAGGCAAGAAGGGACAGCCGCGCTACAAGCCGCCGTTCCCCGCCAACTACGGCCTGTTCGGACGCCCGACCACCATCAACAACACCGAGACGTATGCCTCTGTGCCGGCGATCATCCGCAATGGCGCTGATTGGTTCCTCAATCTCGGCAAGCCGAACAACGGCGGCCCGAAAATCTTCTCCGTGTCCGGGCATGTCAACAATCCGGGCAACTTCGAAGTGCGCCTCGGCACCTCGTTTGCCGACCTGCTGGCCCTGGCCGGCGGCGTGCGCAACGGTCACAAGCTCAAGGCCGTGATTCCCGGTGGCTCGTCCATGCCAGTGCTGCCGGCCGAGATCATGATGGCCTGCACGATGGACTACGACTCGATCCAGAAGGCAGGTTCCGGCCTGGGTTCGGGCGCCGTCATCGTGATGGACGAAACCACCTGCATGGTTCGCGCCTGCCAGCGCATTTCGCGGTTCTACTACGCGGAAAGCTGCGGCCAGTGCACGCCCTGCCGCGAGGGCACGGGCTGGATGTATCGCGTGCTGACCCGGATCGTGGAAAAGCAGGCGACCATGGACGACCTGCACATGCTCAAGGCCGCTGCCGGCCAGATCGAGGGCCACACCATCTGTGCGTTCGGCGAAGCCGCTGCCTGGCCGGTGCAGGGCATGCTGCGCCATTACTGGCACGAGTTCGAATTCGCCATCGTCAACAAGCGCTTCCTGGTCGATGAGCCGGCGGCGCAGCCCAGCACGGAGCAGGCCGCATGAGCGCCGCACCGACCCAGGCCGCCACCGACGTGGTCAATATCGAAATCGACGGCGTCGCGCTGACCGCGCCGAAGGGATCGATGATCATCCATGCCTCCGACAAGGCTGGCATCTCGATCCCGCGTTTCTGCTACCACGAAAAATTGCCGATAGCCGCCAATTGCCGCATGTGCCTGGTGGACGTCGAAAAGATGCCGAAGCCTGCGCCGGCCTGCGCCACGCCGGTGATGGAAGGCATGAAGGTCTACACGCAGACGCGGCGCGCGCTGGATGCGCAGCGCAACGTGATGGAATTCCTGCTGGTGAACCACCCGCTGGATTGCCCGATCTGCGACCAGGGCGGTGAGTGCGAATTGCAGGACGTGTCCGTAGGCTACGGCCGTTCGGTGTCTCGCTACGTCGATCGCAAGCGCGTCGTCGCCGACGAAGACATGGGTCCGCTGGTCGCCACCGACATGACCCGCTGCATCCAGTGCACGCGCTGCGTGCGCTTTACGGCCGACATCGCCGGCACCTTCGAACTCGGCGGCATGAGCCGCGGCGAGAACCTGCAGATCGGCACCTACGATGGCAAGCCTCTGACCACCGAACTGTCGGGCAACGTGATCGACGTGTGCCCGGTCGGCGCGCTGACCAACAAAGTCTTCCGGTATCGCGCCCGTGCCTGGGAACTGGTCGCCCGCGACTCGTTCGGCTACCACGATGCGCTGGGTTCGAACATGCACCTGCACATCCACCGCGGCGAAGTGGTGCGAACGGTTCCGCGCGACAACGAAGCGATCAACGAGTGCTGGCTGTCGGACCGCGATCGTTATTCGCACCAGGGCCTGTACGCCGGCGACCGCGTGACCCGTCCCCTGGTCCGCGACGGCGGGCAGTGGCGCGAAGCCAGTTGGGAAGAGGCCGTGCAAGCTTCGACCGGCCTGATCAAGGACACGGCCGCGGGCCAACTCGGCATGTTGATCCACCCGGCCACGTCCAATGAAGAAGGCGCCTTGCTGGCTGCCATTTCGCGCGCACTGGGCACGGGCAATATCGACCATCGCCTCGCGCAACTCGACTTCGCCGATGGCGCCGTGGCCGAAACCTTCCAGATGCCGTCGGCTGCGATGGAAAATGCCGCCGTCGTGCTGTTGGTCGGTTGCAATATCCGCCACGAATTGCCCTTGCTGCACCAGCGCCTGCTGAAGGCCGGCAAGCGCGGTGCGAAGATCTACGCCATCAATCCCGTTGATTTCGACTTCGCGTTTTCGCTGGCAGGTCGCCGCATCGTTGCGCCGTCGCAGCTCGCGGCCGCTTTCGCTGCCGTCGCCGCCTCGTCGGGCGCCAGCCTGCCTGAAGGCATTGAAGCGCAGGCCGATCCCGGAACGCAGGCGATGGCAGACGCATTGAAGGCAGCGGCTGGCAACGCGGTGATCGTGCTGGGCGAACTCGCCGAAAACCACGCTCAGGCATCGCATTTCCGCGCCGCCGCCCGCGCGATCGCCCGCGCAACGGGCGCCAGCGTCAACCGCATTCCTCAGGGCGCGAACGCCGTGGGCCTGGCCAAGCTGGGCCTGGTGCCGGTGGGGGAGGGCAGGACTGCCGCGCAAATGCTGGCCCAACCGCTGAAGACCTATGTGCTCTACGGCATCGAGCCCGAACACGACTTTGCGCAGGCCGTAAAAGCCAAGCTCGCGCTGGCCGATGCCGCAGTCGTTGCATTCGCGGCCTTCGCGTCCACCGAACTGAAGCTGATGGCGGACGTGATCCTGCCGATCGGACTGCTGCCGGAAATGGAAGCGACGCTGACCAACCTGGACGGCTTCGAACAGACCAGTGCCGCCGGCGGAAAGCTGCCAGGTGAGGCGCGTCCAGGCTGGCGCGTGCTGCGTGCGCTGGGCGAGGCCCTGGCCGTGCCCGGCTTCAGCTTCACAGACATTGCGGGCTTGCGTGCCGGTTCGAGTCCGGTCGCCGACACCTCGAGCGAGCGCGTCGCGGCTCGTGCACCGGCGCGTGGCGAAGGCCTCGAGCGCATCACCAGCACGCCGATCTATCGCAGTGACGCCGTGCTGCGTCGCGCGACCGCGCTCAACGCGCATCCGCTGACGATGGGCGCGCGGATCGTGTTGCATCCCGATGACGCATTCGCGCGCGGTCTTGCCGAAGGCGCGATTGCGAAGGTTTCCGACGGTACCGGCACCGCGGCCTTGCCCGTGGCGATCTCGCCCCGTGTCGCCGCCGGCGCCGCCTGGATCGAGTCGGGCTACGAAGCAACGTCCCCGTTGTCGCCCACCGCCGCACTTACCGTGACGGGAGCCTGAGCGTGTTCGACTTCATGCGCGACTTCTTCCTGAACTTCGGCACGATCGGCCTGCTGGCGTGGACCGTGATCAAGATCCTCGCCATTACCCTGCCGGTGATCGTTTCGGTGGCGTTCTACGTGCTCGCCGAACGCAAGGTCATCGGCTGGATGCACGTGCGCCATGGACCCCAGTTCGTCGGCCGCATCTTCGGCATCGGCTGGATCCAGGCGTTCGCCGACGTGTTCAAGATGCTGTTCAAGGAACTGATCGTTCCGACCAACGCCAGCCCCTTCCTCTACAAGCTCGCCCCCTTGCTGGCGCTCGCGCCCGCGCTGGCGGCCTGGGCTGTCATCCCGTTCGACGATGCCGTCGTTCTGGCCGACGTCAACGCCGGGCTGCTGGTCTTGCTGGCCCTGACGTCCATGGGCGTGTACGGCATCATCCTGGCCGGCTGGGCGTCCAACTCCAAGTACGCGATCCTGGGCGCGCTGCGTTCGGCCGCGCAGGTCATCAGCTACGAAATCGCGATGGGCTTCGCCCTGGTCGGCGTGCTGGTCGCCGCCGGCACCATGAACCTCAGCGGCATCGTCAACGCGCAGGCTGGCGACAACGGATTCTTCGAATTCTTCTTCTTCCCGCTGTTCCCCTTGTTCGTCATCTACTTCATCTCGGGCGTGGCCGAAACCAACCGCGCGCCGTTTGACGTGGCCGAGGGCGAGTCGGAAATCGTCGCGGGCTTCCATGTCGAATATTCCGGGTCGGCCTTTGCGATCTTCTTCCTGGCCGAATACGCCAACATGATCCTGGTCAGTTTCCTGGCCGCGCTGCTGTTCCTCGGCGGTTGGCTGTCGCCGTTCCAGGGCTGGGGCATCCCGTTGCTGTCGGCCAATGGCTGGTGGTGGCTGTTCGCGAAGGCCGGCTTCTTCGCCTTCGCCTTCCTGTGGTTCCGCGCCAGTTTCCCGCGCTACCGCTACGACCAGATCATGCGCCTGGGCTGGAAGGTCTTCATTCCCATCACCATCGCTTGGATCTTCTTCACTGCGGTGGCCGCGTACTTCAACTGGTTCGTCCTGGGAGCTTGATCAGGCCATGACCCGAGTCGCCAGCTATCTCAAGAGCCTGATGCTCCTGGAATTCATCCAGGGCATGTGGCTGACCCTGAAGTACATGTTCAAGCCCAAGTACACGGTCAACTACCCGTTCGAGAAATTCCCGCAGTCCGTGCGCTTCCGCGGCCTGCATGCCCTGCGCCGCTATCCCAATGGCGAAGAGCGCTGCATCGCCTGCAAGCTGTGCGAGGCCGTGTGCCCCGCATCCTGCATCACCATCGATGCCGCGCCGCGCGAAGACGGCAGCCGCCGCACCACGCGCTACGACATCGACCTCTTCAAGTGCATCTTCTGTGGCTTCTGCGAAGAAAGCTGCCCGGTCGACTCGATCGTGGAGACGCACATCCTTGAATACCATTTCGAGAACCGTGGCGAGAACATCGTCACCAAGCCGCAGTTGTTGGCCATCGGTGATCGGTTCGAGGCTGAAATAGCCTCGCGTCGCGCCGCTGACGCGCCGTATCGCTGAGGGCAGGGGAACCAACATGTCGTTCGAACTAATCGCGTTCTTTGCGTTTGCCCTCGTCACGGTGCTCGCCGCCGGGGCGGTCATCACGCTGAAGAATCCGGTGCACGCGGTGCTCTCGCTGATCCTGACCTTCTTCTCCACCGCCTGCCTGTGGCTGCTGCTGCAGGCCGAGTTCCTGGGCGTGGTGCTGATCCTGGTGTACGTGGGCGCGGTGATGATCCTGTTCCTGTTCGTGGTGATGATGCTCGACCTGAACATGACGCCCATCCGCGAGGGCTTCGCGCGCTACTTCCCGGTGGCGATGGTGGTGGCTGCAGTGATGCTGTTCGAAATGGTCGGCCTGATCGGCGTGAAGGGCGGCGAAGCGGCCTCGCAGCTGTCCGCCACTGACCCGGCTGCTGCGGCTGGCAGCAACATCCAGTGGTTGGCGCAGGCGCTGTTCACCGAATTCATGCTGCCGTTCGAGATCGCCGCCGTCATCCTGACCGTTGCCATCGTGGTCGCGGTGATGCTGACGCTGCGCCGCCGCGAAGGCACCAAGACCCAGGACCCGTCGCGCCAGGTGATGGTGCGCCGCGAAGATCGCATTCGCCTGGTGAAGATGAAAGCAGATCCGCGACCGGAGGGAGAAGGCCAGTGATCACCCTCAACCACTACCTGATCCTGGGCGCGATCCTGTTCAGCCTCAGCGTCGCCGGCATCATCATCAACCGCAAGAACCTGATCGTGCTGCTGATGTGCATCGAGCTGATGCTGCTGGCGGTGAACATCAACTTCGTCGCGTTCTCGCGCTTCCTCGGTGATGCCTCGGGACAGGTGTTCGTGTTCTTCATCCTGACCGTGGCCGCGGCGGAAGCCGCAATCGGCCTGGCCATCCTGGTCACCCTGTTCCGCAACCGGCGAACGATCAATGTCGCCGAACTCGACTCGCTAAAGGGCTGATCGCGCATGTCCAGCCAGCCTTACCAGCTGCAAATGAATTACCTGCTGATCGTCGCGCTGGCGCCGTTGCTCGGTGCGATCGTGGCCGGCCTGTTCGGTCGCAAGATCGGCCGCACCGGCGCGCACTCGGTCACCATCGCCGGCGTATTCATCAGCTGCCTGGTGTCCTGCCAGGTCCTGTACAAGCTGGCGACCGGCGAAGTAGGGCCCTTCAACCAGAACGTCTATACCTTCTTTGAAGTCGGCGGCTACAGCGGCCATGTCGGCTTCATGGTTGATACGCTGACTGCGATGATGATGGCGGTCGTTACGTTCGTCTCGCTGCTGGTGCACGTGTACACCATCGGCTACATGAAGGACGACCCGGGTTACCAGCGCTTCTTCAGTTACATCTCGCTGTTCACCTTCTCGATGTTGATGCTGGTGATGAGCAACAACTTCCTGCAGCTGTTCTTTGGCTGGGAAGCGGTTGGCCTGGTGTCCTACCTGCTGATCGGTTTCTGGTACCAGCGGCCGACCGCCATCTTCGCCAACCTCAAGGCCTTCCTGGTCAACCGCGTGGGCGATTTCGGCTTCCTGCTGGGTATCGCCGGCGTGTTGTTCTGGTACGGCAGCCTCGACTACAGCGTGGTGTTCGCCAATGCAACGGCCATTCCGGCCGAGCCGTTCGAACTCATCCCCGCCATCGGCTGGCTGGGTTTCGGCGGCTGGAACGTGCATGTCATCAGCTTCATCTGCATCTGCCTGTTCATCGGTGCGATGGGCAAGTCGGCGCAGGTGCCGCTGCACGTGTGGCTGCCCGACTCGATGGAAGGCCCGACCCCGATCTCCGCGCTGATCCATGCGGCAACGATGGTCACCGCCGGCATCTTCATGGTGGCGCGCATGTCGCCGCTGTTCGAGCTGAGTGAAACCGCGCTCAACTTCGTGTTGTTCATCGGCGCCACCACGGCCTTCTTCACCGGCCTGATCGGCATCGTGCAGAACGACATCAAGCGGGTCGTCGCGTATTCGACCCTGTCGCAGCTGGGCTACATGACCGTGGCGCTGGGCGTGTCGGCTTACTCGGCGGCCGTGTTCCACCTGATGACCCATGCCTTCTTCAAGGCGCTGCTGTTCCTCGGCGCCGGCTCGGTCATCATCGCGATGCACCACGAGCAGGACATGCGCCGCATGGGCGGCCTGCGCAAGTACATGCCGATCACCTTCATCACGATGTGGATCGGCACGCTGGCGCTGACCGGCATGCCGCTGCTGTCGGGCTTCTATTCCAAGGACACCATCATCGAGGCGGCGGCGCACCACGCGCACGAATCGACTTCCTGGATCGCGACCTACGGTTACTGGGCAGTGCTGCTGGGCGTGTTCGTCACGAGCTTCTACAGCTTCCGCCTGCTGTACCTGACCTTCCACGGCCGCGAACGCTTCCGTGACGAAGTCGCGCATGACGATCATGCGCCTGCTGCGCATGATGATGCCGCTGCGCACGCCGGCGATGCCCACGCGGACGCGCACGGCCACGACAGCCACGCCGACGACGCGCACCACGACGACGACCACGGCCACCACGGCCCGGTCGAGCCGAAGGAATCGCCGTGGGTGGTCACCGTGCCGCTGATCCTGCTGGCGATCCCGTCGCTGCTGATCGGCTTCTTGACCGTGGGCCCAATGCTCTTCGGCAAGGACATGCTGGGCCACCACGAAGTGCAGCCGTTCTTCTTCGGCGCCATCGAGACCCTGCAATCGCACGGCGCCATGGCGGCGTTGTCCGAGGAATTCCACGGCGTGTTCAACATGGCCTGGCATGGCGTCAAGGCCGCGCCGTTCTGGCTTGCCCTGGGCGGATTCGCGCTGGCGACTTACCTGTACCTGTTCGCGCCAGACTTGGCAGCGCGCCTGCGCAAGTTCCTCTCGATCCCTGTGCGCATCCTCGACAACAAGTACGGCTTCGACGACTTGTGGATCAAGGGCTTCGCGGGCGGCGGCCTGGTGCTTGGTCGCCTCGCTTCGCGCTTTGGCGACGCCGGCTTGATCGATGGCATCGTCAACGGCACCGCCTGGCTGATCAACCGCTTCGCCCTGCTGGTCCGCCGCCTGCAATCGGGTTACCTCTACCACTACGCCTTCGCCATGATCCTCGGCCTCATCGTCCTGTTGGCGATGTTGTCCCGGATGGGTCGCGGGTAAGACAAGGACGCACTGATGTTCTCGACTTGGCCCCTGCTGAGCCTTCTTATCTGGCTGCCGATCGTCGGCGGCGCGCTGACGCTCTTCTTTGGCGACCAGCGCGGAGCGCAGGCGCGCCTGTTTGCCCTGCTGGTATCGATCATCACCTTCGTGCTCAGCGTCGGCCTGTTCACCGGCATCGACATCAGCAATCCGGCCATGCAGTTCGTGGAAATCCATCCATGGATCCCGGCCTTCAACATCGGCTACAACCTCGGCGCCGACGGCATTTCGGTCGCGCTGATCGGGCTGACGACGCTGGTCACCATCCTCGTGCTGCTGGGTGCGTGGACCTCTATCGACCGGCGCGTGCACCAGTACTTCGCCAGCTTCCTGATCCTGGAAGGGCTGATGGTCGGCGTCTTCTGCGCGACCGATGCGATGCTGTTCTACGTGTTCTTCGAAGCGATGCTGATCCCGATGTTCATCATCATCGGCGTCTGGGGCGGACCGCGCCGCGTGTATGCGAGCGTCAAGTTCTTCCTGTTCACCTTCCTCGGCTCGGTCTTCATGCTGATCGGCCTGATCTACCTGTACCTGAAGACGGGCAGCTTCCAACTGGCCGACCTGACCAACGCGCCGCTGGACCGGACCGAGCAGATGTGGCTGTTCTTCGCCTTCCTCGCCGCATTCGCCGTCAAGGTTCCGATGTTCCCGGTGCACACCTGGTTGCCGGATGCGCACGTCGAGGCGCCGACCGGCGGCTCGGTGGTGCTGGCGGCCATCATGCTGAAGATCGGCGGATACGGCTTCCTGCGTTTCTCGCTGCCGATCACACCCGATGCCAGCGGCGAGTTCGCGTGGCTGGTGATCGCCATGTCGCTGATCGCGGTGATCTACATCGGCTTCGTTGCGCTGGCGCAGCAGGACATGAAGAAGCTGATCGCCTATTCGTCGATCGCGCACATGGGCTTCGTCACCCTGGGCACCTTCATCGCCTTCAAGCTGGCCCGCGACTACGGTTACGGCGACAGCGCCCGCCTGGGCCTGCAGGGCGCAATGGTGCAGATGATTTCGCACGGCTTCGTATCGGGCGCGATGTTCAGTTGCGTGGGCGTGCTGTACGACCGCATGCACAGCCGCATGATCCGCGACTACGGCGGCGTGGTTAACACCATGCCCTGGTTCTCGGCCTTGTTCGTATTCTTCGCGATGGCGAATGCCGGCTTGCCCGGTACCTCCGGTTTCGTCGGCGAATTCATGGTGGTGGTCGCTGCGTTCCAGCACAACAAGCTGGTCGCCTTCGGCGCCGCCACGACCCTCATCCTGGGCGCGGCCTATACGCTGTGGATGGTGAAGCGCGTGGTGTTCGGCAAGGTTGCCAACCACCACGTGGCCGAACTCACCGATATCAATTCGCGCGAGGCCTGGGTGCTCGGTATCTTTGCCGTCGGCGTGCTGGCGGTGGGCCTGTATCCGAAACCGCTCACCGACCTGATGGACGCCCCCATCGCGCAGCTGGTGATCCAGCTCAGTACCAGCAAGCTGTAAGGGAAACATCACATGCTGCCCAACCTCGTCACCATCGCCGATCTGCACACGCTCATCCCCGAGATATTCGTGTGTTCGGCTGCCTTCGGCCTGCTGATGGTGGACTTGTTCCTGGCGCCCCAGCGGCGCGGCCTGACCCATTTCCTGGCCCTGTTGATCCTGGTGGCGGCCACGGTGCTGACCGTGCGCGACATGGCCACGGTGCAGACCTTTGCCTTCAGCAATTTCTTCGTGCGCGACGTGGCCAGCGACGTGCTGAAGGTCGCGATGTACGCCGTTACGGCGTTTGTCTTCGTCTATGCCAAGCCGTTCCTGCAGGACCGCGACCTGTTCAAGGGCGAGTTCTACGTGCTGGTGCTGTTCGCATTGCTCGGCATGATGCTGATGGTGTCGGCAGGCGGCCTTGTCACGCTGTACCTGGGCCTCGAATTGCTTGCCCTGAGTTCCTATGGCCTGGTCGGCATGGACCGCGACAACCGGACCGCGTCCGAAGCGGCGATGAAGTACTTCATACTCGGCTCGATGGCGTCGGGCCTGCTGCTGTACGGCATGTCGATGATCTATGGCGCCACCGGCAGCCTGCAACTGGACGAGATCTACGCCGCCAGCGCCACCGCCGGATCCGACACGCTGCTGGCGATGGGCGTGGTCTTCATGCTGGTCGGCATTGCATTCAAGTTCGGCGCCGCACCGTTTCATATGTGGGTGCCTGATGTTTATCAGGGCGCGCCCACGGCGATCACGGCTTTCATCGGCTCGGTGCCCAAGCTTGCCTACTTCGGCATGGCCTACCGGCTGCTGGAATCGGGCGTCGGCCCGCTGGATGTCGAGTGGCGGGAAATGCTCGCCTGGCTGGCTGCCGCCTCGCTGGTGGTCGGCAACGTGTTCGCCCTGGCGCAGACCAACTTCAAGCGACTGCTGGCGTACTCGACCATCTCCCACGTCGGCTTCCTCTTCATGGGCCTGGCCAACGCCAGTCCGATGGGCTATTCGGCCGCCATGTTCTATGCGATGAGCTATGCAGTGATGGGTGCCGCTGCCTTCGCGGCCATCATGTTGTTGTCGCGACGCGGCTTCGATGCCGAGCGGATCGCCGATTTCCGGGGGCTGTGGAAGACCAATCCGCTGCATGCCCTTTTGGTGCTGTTCATCATGGCGTCGCTGGCTGGCGTGCCTCCGTTCCTCGGTTTCTGGGCCAAGCTGGTCGTTATCGGTGCGGCGCTGGACGCCGGCATGACCTGGCTGGCGATCCTGTCCGTGGTCTGCGCCGTGATTGGCGCCTTCTACTACCTGCGCCTTATCCGGGCCATGTTCTTCGAGGAACCGGAGGGCGACGGCGCCCAGGTCCACCCGGACAGCCACCTGCGCGCGGCCTTCGCGATCAACGCCGTGGCCCTGCTGGTATTGGGCCTGTTTGCCCAGCCGCTGCTGCACTGGTGCCAGGCCGCATTCCCCGTTTAACAAATCTTCTTGCGTGAGATTCGCGCAAGCCGCTATAATTGCGATTCTGCTGCGGGGTGGAGCAGTCTGGCAGCTCGTCGGGCTCATAACCCGAAGGTCGCAGGTTCAAATCCTGCCCCCGCTACCAGTTCAAGGCCGTATCCTTTCACCGATACTGCCCGGTCTTGTCGTCAACGGCCTTGGTCGTTCCGACACCGGAACCTGGATGTACCGGAAAAGGGCCTTATGGCCCTTTTTTGTTTCCCGAGATTTGAAAACGAGGCACACGCGCACCAAATGTCAGGCAAAGCGGAAGAAATACAGGCATTGCTCGCACCGACCGTTGCATCGATCGGGCTTGAATTGCTGGGCGTGGAATTCATTCCGTCCGGCAACAGCGCGGTGCTGCGCCTGTATATCGACGTCGAAGGCCGGCACGTGGGTATCGAGGATTGCGAAGCCGCCAGCCGCGAAGTCGCTGCGCTGCTCGACCTGGAAGATCCGATCGCCTCGGAATACACGCTGGAAGTGTCATCGCCTGGCATTGACCGGCCGCTGTTCACCGTCCCGCAGTTCGCGCGCTTCATCGGCGAGCAGGCGAAGGTGACGATGCGCCTGCCGCAGGACGGTCGCCGCCGGATCAATGGCCGCATCGTTCGCGTGGAAGGCGACAGCGTGGTCATCGCCGACGAGAAAGGCGAAGTCGCCATCGCCAAGGAAAATATTGAAAAGGCCCGCCTGGTGCCGGACCTGGTCGCCCTCGGGCTGGCCGCGCAACCGAAAAAACCAGGTGGACAACGCGGCAAGCGCCGCAAACCCGATGGATCCGACACACCGGGATCATCTGACAAAGGCTGAGGGCGCGCGAGCGTCCGCACGGAGCGAGTGATATGAGCAAGGAACTGTTGCTGGTCATGGAAGCGGTCGCCAATGAAAAGGGCGTGCCGCGCGAAGTCATCATCGAGGCCATGGAGGCCGCGTTGGCGTCTGCCGCGAAAAAGCGCTACCACGACCAGGAAGTGGACATCCGTGTGTCCATCGACCCGAAGACCGGCGAATACGAAACCTTCCGCCGTTGGGAAGTGGTGGCCGACGATGTCGTGATGGAATCGCCCGACCACCAACTGCGCCTGATGGATGCCATCGACGACAAGCCCGACGCCGAAGTTGGCGACTATGTCGAAGAGCAGATCGAGAACCCCGAATTCGGCCGCATCTCCGCCCAGGCCGCGAAGCAGGTCATCGTGCAGCGCGTGCGCGAAGCCGAGCGCGCGCAGGTCATCGATGCCTGGAAGGATCGGATTGGCGAACTGATCAATGGCGTGGTCAAGCGCGTCGAGCGCGGCAGCGTCTATGTGGACCTGGGCGGCAACGCCGAGGCTTTCATCCCCAAGGACAAGGCCATCCCGCGTGACGTGTTGCGCCCGGGTGACCGCGTGCGCGGCTACCTGCTGGACGTTCGCGCGGAACCGCGCGGCCCGCAGTTGTTCATCTCGCGCACCGCCCCTGAATTCATGATGGAACTGTTCAAGCTCGAAGTGCCGGAAGTCGGCCAGGGCCTGGTTGAAATCAAGGCTGCTGCGCGTGATCCGGGCGATCGCGCCAAGATCGCCGTGCTCGCCCACGACCACCGCACCGATCCGATCGGCGCCTGCATCGGCATGCGCGGTTCGCGCGTGCAGGCCGTGTCGAACGAACTCAACGGCGAGCGCGTGGACATCGTGCTGTGGTCGGACAATCCGGCGCAGTTCGTCATCAACGCCATGGCGCCTGCTGAAGTGCAGTCCATCATTGTCGATGAAGAAAAGCATTCCATGGATTTGGCGGTTGCCGAAGACAAGCTGGCCCAGGCCATCGGCAAGGGCGGCCAGAACGTGCGCCTTGCCTCGCGCCTCACCGGCTGGCAGCTCAACGTGATGACCCAGGACCAGGTCACTGCCAAGAGCGACGCCGAACAAGCCACCGCCCGCCAGTTGTTCATGGACAAGCTGGAAGTGGATGAAGAGATCGCCGGCATCCTGGTGACGGAAGGCTTCAGCACCGTGGAAGAAATCGCCTACGTGCCGGCCGCCGAGTTGCTGGCGGTGGAAGGCTTCGACGAGGACATCGTCGAGGAACTGCGCGCCCGTGCCCGCGACGCGTTGCTCACCGAGGCCCTGGCGGCCGAAGAAGACGTGGAAGACCACAAGCCTTCCGAAGAACTGCTGGCCGTCGATGGCATGGACGAGCACACCGCCTACATCCTGGCCTCGCGCGGCGTCATCACCCGTGATGACCTGGCCGAGCTGGCAGTGGACGAAATCCTGGACATCGAAGGCATGGACGCCGAGCACGCCGCGAAGTTGATCATGGCGGCGCGGCAGCATTGGTTCGTGTAAGCGATACGCATTGAAGAAGCATCACCCCTGGCGCGAAATCCGCGCCGAACGCAAGGAATCACACCCTCATGTCTGAAGTCACCGTAGGTTCTCTGGCCAAAGTGCTGGGCATGCCGACCGAAAAGCTGCTCGAGCAGCTTGCCGGCGCTGGCATGACCTTCAGCGGGCCGGATCAGGTGGTCAGCAGCACCGAGAAGATGAAGCTGCTCGGCTTCCTGCGCCGTACCCATGGCAAGGACGACAAGCCGGCTGAAGCGGCCGCGCCCAAGCAGATCACGCTCAAGCGCCGTACGGTCGAGGAAATCACCGTCAGCGCCGGCAAGGCCAAGACCACCGTCAACGTGGAAGTGCGCCAGAAGCGCACCTACATGAAGCGCGACCAGGTCGAAGCTCCCCCGGCAACGACCGAGCACGAAGAAGTCATGCGCAAGCTGGCCGAGGCGAAGGCCCGTCAGCAGGCCGAGCTCGACGCGCTGGACGAAGGCGACCGCAAGCGCAAGATGGCGGAAATCGCCAAGCGCGAAGCGGAAGAGGCTGCACGCCTGGCACGCGAGGCCGCCGCCGCTGCCGCGGCGCCGCCGGTCGAGCTTCCGGCCGTGGTCGATGCCGAAGTCGTCGATCCGCGCAAGGAAAAGCACGCACCGCGTCCGCACAAGGTCGACCAGCCGCGCTCGGATGCAAAGCCGGCCATGCCGAGCCGTCCGCCGATGAACAAGTCGCCGGCCAATGCGCCCGGCAACAAGGCGCCTGCGCCCAAGCACAAGGCCCGCGGTTCGCACGCGATGGTCGACAACGAAGGCGAAGACGGCACCACGCCCTTGTTCGTCACCGGCCAGTTGCACCTGACTGCCGACGAGCGCGCCCGCCGCAGCTCGGCCGGCAACCGCAAGAAGCCGAAGATGAAGACGGCAGAACCGTCGCGCACGTCCTCGGGCGCGCACGGCTTCTCGAAGCCGACCGCGCCGATCCTGCGCGAGGTTTTCATCGGCGAGAACATCCTGGTCTCCGAACTCGCGAACAAGCTGGCAATGAAGGGCAGCGAAGTCGTCAGGGCATTGTTCAAGATGGGCATGATGGTCACCATCAATGAAGTGATCGACCACGACACCGCCGTGCTGGTGGTTGAAGAACTCGGCCACAAGGCCAGCAAGGACAACGACGACGACGCCGAGCTCGCGCTCGAGGCGCAGGCCGTGGAAGTGCAGGGCGAACGCTCCGTGCGTCCGCCGGTGGTCACCATCATGGGCCACGTGGACCATGGCAAGACCAGCCTGCTCGATTACATTCGTCGCGCCAAGGTGGCTTCCGGTGAAGCAGGCGGCATCACCCAGCACATCGGCGCCTACCACGTCGAAACCGGCAAGGGCGTCATCACCTTCCTCGACACCCCGGGCCACTCGGCATTCACCTCGATGCGCGCACGTGGCGCCAAGCTGACCGACATCGTCGTGCTGGTGGTTGCTGCCGATGACGGCGTCATGCCGCAGACGATCGAAGCGGTGAACCACGCACGCGCGGCCAAGGTGCCGTTGCTGGTGGCGATGAACAAGATGGACAAGCCGGATGCGAATCCGGACAACATCAAGCAGGGCCTGGTGAAGATCGAAGTCGTGCCCGAAGAGTGGGGCGGCGACGTGCAGTTCGTACCCGTGTCGGCCAAGACCGGCGACGGCGTTGACGCCTTGCTCGAAGCGATCCTGGTGCAGGCCGAAGTGATGGAGCTGCGCGCCACGGTTGACGCGCGCGCCACCGGCGTCGTCATCGAATCCGCGCTCGACAAGGGCCGCGGTCCGGTCGCGACGGTGCTGGTGCAGCAGGGCACGCTGAAGAAGGGCGATTACCTGGTTTGCGGCGTGCAGTACGGCCGCGTTCGCGCGCTCTTCGACGAGAACGGCAAGCAGGCCGATTCGGCCGGCCCGTCCATTCCGGTGCAGGTGCTCGGCTTGTCGGGCGTGCCCGATGCCGGCGACGATTTCGTGGTGGTGGCCGACGAGCGCCTGGCGCGCGAAGTCGCCCAGCAGCGCGATGCCAAGCGCCGCGAAACGCGCCTGGTCAAGCAGCCCGGCAGCAAGATGGAAGACGTCATCGCCCAGATGGGCATGGCCAACGGCCAGCAGACGCTCAACATCGTGGTCAAGGCCGACGTGCAGGGTTCTGCCGAGGCATTGCGCGAGTCGCTGACTGCCTTGTCGAACGAGCTGATCAACATCAACGTGATCGAGTCGGGCGTGGGCGGCATCACCGAGTCCGATGCGACGCGCGCGGCTTCGGCCAAGGCCGTCATCATCGGCTTCAACGTGCGTGCCGACGCGAGTGCGCGCCGGGTCATCGAGAATGCAGGCCTCGACCTGCGCTACTTCTCGATCATCTACGACGTGATCGACCAGGTTAAGCAGGTTGCCTCCGGCATGCTCGGCGTGGAGATCCGCGAAGAGATCATCGGTATCGCCGAGGTTCGCGACGTGTTCCGCAGCTCCAAGTTCGGCGCGGTCGCAGGTTCCCTGGTCGTGGAAGGCACGGTCAAGCGCAACAAGCCGATCCGCGTGCTGCGCAACTCCGTGGTCGTGTTCGAAGGCGAACTGGAATCGCTGCGTCGCTTCAAGGAAATCGTGGACGAGGTCAAGTCGGGTACCGAGTGCGGTATTGCCGTGAAGGCCTACAACGACGTGCAGCCTGGCGACCAGATCGAATGCTTCGAGCGAATTGAAGTCAAGCGCAGCCTCTGATGGCAGGCAAGACCTTCTACCGTACCGACCGGGTCTCGGCGCAGCTGCGCCGGGACCTCGGATTGATCGTGCACCAGGCGGTCCGTGAACACGGGCTGCCCTCGGTCAGCGTTTCGGACGTGGAGATCAGCCGCGACATGTCGCACGCCAAGGTGTTCGTGACGGCACTGTTGCCCGACCAGGCGCCCGCGGCCATCAAGGGCCTGAAGGCGCTGGCGCCGGAACTGCGCTTCCAGTTGGCGAAGGCCGTGCGCATGCGCCACGTGCCCGAACTGCATTTCCACTACGACGATTCGGTGGACAAGGGCGAGCGCATCGATGCCCTGCTGCGTGAAAATCCTGCGGCAGAAGAATCGCCGGAAGCATCATCCGATGAATCGCCTGATGCGCCCGCTTCGGAAGACGACGCCTGAACAAGCCGGCGCGCACCCAGTTCCGCCCACTCGACGGCATCCTGTTGCTGGACAAGCCGCCGGGCATGAGTTCGAACCAGGCCCTCCAGCGCGTTCGCCACCTGTTCCGGGCCGAGAAGGCCGGGCACACCGGTAGCCTCGATCCCCTGGCCACCGGCCTGCTGCCGGTTTGCTTTGGCGAAGCCACCAAGATTGCGGGACTGCTGTTGGGCAATGCCAAGGCCTATGAGACAACGGCCAGGCTAGGCGTCACCACCGATACCGATGACGCCGACGGCCAGCCGCTGCGTGAACGCGCCGTGCCGGTGCTTGACGATGCGGCCGTAACGGCAGCGCTGCAAGCCTTCCTCGGGCGCATCTCCCAGCGGCCGCCGATCTACTCGGCGCTGAAGCAGGGCGGCGAGCCGCTCTATGCGAAAGCCCGCCGTGGCGAGACGGTGGACGTGCCCGAGCGCGAAGTCGAAGTCCATTCGATCGAGTTGGTCAGCTTGGAAGGGGATGTGGTTTCGCTTCGCATCACCTGCGGATCCGGCACCTACATCCGCAGCATCGTGCGCGACCTGGGCGAAGCGCTGGGCTGCGGTGCGCACGTACTGACGCTGCGCAGGTTGTGGGTCGATCCCTTCAGGCAGCCGCGCATGTGCACGCTGGACGAATTGCGTGCTCTGGCGGACGCCGAAGGCGAGGCCGCCCTGGAGGCGCTGCTGCTGCCGGTGGACGCCGGGCTGGTGGAATGGCCGCGAGTCGCATTGGACGCCGCACAGGCCGCCGCGCTGGGCCAGGGACAGCCGGTTCGGCTCGATCTTTCCGGCGAAGTCAGGGATGTGAACGTGACCGATCTTTCAGGTCGATCACTGGGACTGGGCAGGATCGAGGCCGATGGCACGCTGCGGGCGCGCCGGCTGTTCCGCTGGACCTGCGGCGGCTAAGCCCGTGGGGCGGCCTTCACACCGCCAAACTTGTCCGTAAAGCGCCATACCCGTACAATTACGGGGCTCGAACGAGCACTTCCAGCACTTCCATTACCAACAGGCGGGTAACGCGGTACGTCGCCAACGCGGCGTTTCTGCGGACTTCGCATCACAAGAGAATAAACACCATGGCAAACATTGATACCGGCAAGATCATCGAAGAGTTCAAGCGCGTTCCCAACGACACCGGTTCGCCGGAAGTCCAGGTCGCACTGCTCTCGGCACGCATCGACCACCTGTCCGAACACTTCAAGGCGCACAAGCAGGACCACCATTCGCGCCGCGGCCTGCTGATGATGGTCAACCAGCGCCGCAGCCTGCTCGGCTACCTCAAGAAGAAAGATTCCGCGCGTTACCAGGCATTGATCGAGCGCCTGGGCCTGCGTCGCTAATACAGTTTTCACCACGCGGCGCCTACGGGCGCCGCGTCCGTTTTGAAGCCCATGCGAAAAACATGGGCGCTCCCGGGGAGCGGGGTGTTTCCCGGGCTAATGACTGAAGGAATAAAATCGTGGCGAAAGTAACCAAGTCGTTCCAGTACGGACAACACCAGGTAACGCTGGAAACCGGCGAGATCGCTCGCCAGGCCAGTTCGGTCATCGTCCGCATGGGCGACACCGTCGTGCTGGTGACGGCAGTCGGCAACAAGAAGGCCAAGGAAGGGCAGGATTTCTTCCCGCTTACCGTGGACTACATCGAGAAGTTCTACGCCGGCGGCCGCATCCCGGGTGGCTTCTTCAAGCGTGAAGGCCGCCAGACCGAAAAGGAGACCTTGATCTCCCGCCTGATCGACCGTCCGTGCCGTCCGCTCTTTCCGGAAGGCTTCACCAACGAAGTGCAGGTCATCGCGACCGTGCTTTCGCTGAATCCGGAAATCGACAGCGACATTCCCGCCCTGATTGGTGCGTCTGCTGCCCTGTCGCTGTCTGGCCTGCCGTTCGCCGGTCCGATCGGCGCCGCCAAGGTCGGTTACACCGACGGCAACTACATCCTCAACCCCAGCGCCACGGAGCTTAAGACCTCGAAGCTCGAACTCGTCGTTGCCGGTACCTCGAACGCCGTGCTGATGGTTGAATCCGAAGCCGCGCTGCTGTCGGAAGAAGTGATGCTGGGCGCCGTGATGTTCGGCCACCAGCAGCTGCAGGCCGTCATCAACTGCATCAACGAGCTGGTCGCCGAAGTCGGCGTTACCCGTTGGGACTGGAAAGCCCCGGCCAAGAACGAAGCCCTGATCGCCGCCGTCGACGCTGCCGTGGGCGACCGCCTCAGCACCGCCTACGCCGTGCGTGACAAGCTGGAGCGTCGCGATGCGATCTCCAAGCTGAAGTCGGAAATCGTCGAAGCGCTGAAGCCGCAGGCCGAAGCCAATGGCTGGAACCTGGCCGATGTCGGCAAGGAATTCGGCGAGCTGGAATACAACACGATGCGCGCCTCGGTCCTCAAGACCCGCACCCGCCTCGACGGCCGTGACCTGGTCACCGTCCGCCAGATCAGCGTGCGCACCGGCGTGTTGCCGCGCACCCATGGCTCGGCCCTGTTCACCCGCGGCGAAACCCAGGCGCTGGTCACCACCACGCTCGGCACCACGCGCGACGGCCAGGTCATCGACGCCGTGTCGGGCGAGTACAAGGAACACTTCCTGTTCCATTACAACTTCCCCCCGTTCTCGGTGGGTGAAGCCGGCCGCATGATGGGCCCGAAGCGTCGCGAAATCGGCCACGGCCGCCTCGCCAAGCGCGGCGTGCTCGCCGTCATGCCGACCATGGAAGAATTCCCGTACACCATCCGTTGCGTGTCTGAAATCACCGAGTCGAACGGCTCCTCGTCCATGGCATCGGTCTGCGGTTCCTCGCTGGCCCTGATGGACGCGGGCATCCCGATCAAGGCGCCGGTCGCGGGTATCGCGATGGGCCTTATCAAGGAAGGTTCCGACTTCGCCGTGCTGTCCGACATCCTGGGTGACGAAGATCACCTGGGCGACATGGACTTCAAGGTGGCCGGTTCCGAGTCGGGCATCTCCGCGCTGCAGATGGACATCAAGATCGACGGCATCACCGAAGAGATCATGAAGGTCGCGCTGGCCCAGGCCAAGCAGGGCCGCCTGCACATCCTCGGCGAAATGGCCAAGGCACTCAGCGCCCCGCGTGCCGAGATGTCCGAGTACGCGCCGCGCCTGCTGACCATGAAGATCCATCCGGACAAGATCCGCGAAGTGATCGGCAAGGGCGGTTCGGTGATCCAGGCGATCACCAAGGAAACCGGCACGCAGATCGACATCCAGGACGACGGCACCATCGTCATCGCGTCGGTCAACCACGCCGCTGCCGAAGCTGCGAAGGCACGCATCGAACAGATCACGTCCGATGTCGAGCCGGGCCGCATCTACGACGGCAAGGTCGCCAAGATCATGGACTTCGGTGCATTCGTCACCATCGCCCCGGGCAAGGATGGCCTGGTGCACGTGTCGCAGATCTCCAACGAGCGCGTCGAGAAAGTCGGCGACAAGTTGAAGGAAGGCGACCTGGTCAAGGTCAAGGTGCTGGAAGTCGACAAACAGGGCCGCATCCGCCTGTCGATGAAGGCCGTGGAAGAGGGCGAGGGCGTCTAAGCCCCGCTTTCCCGCGAACGAAAAAAGCCGCCTTCGAGGCGGCTTTTTTTATGTCCATTGTCGCTGCGGGCAACTACTTCCAGAACGGTATGCGGTAGCGCTTGGGGTTTTCGCCACGTCGTACCGGTGCGCCCAGGCTTATTTCGTGGCGACCACTCGCCAGGCTGGCCACCGGCAGCATCGCCAACATGCCGCGCTGGCCGCTGCCCGGGTCGGTGCTCGCCTCGAAGACGATGGCTACTGGTTTTCCATCCAGCTCGAGCGCACTGATGCGCGCGAGGCAATCCAGGCTTGCGACGGAATCGGGCGCCGACCGGTTGGCGGCCAGCACGTCCGGGCACGCTTTCTCCATCGCATGCGTATGCAGGCGCGGAATGAAGGGTACGAACAAGGGCAGATAGTCGCCCGAGGCCACGCGATCCGGAATGAAGGGCATCGGCCTGCGCTTGCCGATGTCACCGCGCAGGCTGCCATAGAAATCATTGACGACGCTGCGCCCTCCGCTGGGATCAGCCCGCGGCCATCCGGAATCGTTGCCCAGTTGCAGGCGACCTGAATTGGCCACTGCCGAAATCATCAGGACGCCCACCACGGGGGCCATGAAGGCCGCGGCGATCAGGCCGGCCCGACGGCCGCCCTCGTGGCTCGCGAACAAGCCGACAAGCAGGTTGCCGCTGCTGTCGAGCCCAAGGCGGCGGTAGGGCCGCATGATCTGCGCCAGCATGCGGGCGGGCCAACCGGTCGGCACAAGTCGCTTCCCCAGTTGCTGGTCCAGCAGTTGCGCGGTGAGCAAGGGAACCAGCACCGCGCCGAACACGATATAGAACGACAGTGCTGCCAGGCGGGGACCGAAGGCTGAATCGAGCAGCCACGCCACCAGCAGTCCGACCAGGGCCAGCACGACCGGCATCAACAGGATCATCGCGGCACCGAAGCCGATGCCGAACACTCGCGTGGCGCGATTGTCGGCCGCTTCGATTGCGTCAGGAATTGGCTTGGAATTACTCGTGGCGAGTGCGCGGGCCACAGGGCCCATGCGCATTTTTTCCCAGCGAATCCCGCCGGGATAGACCGAGTCCATTCCCACCAGAGCGACCCAATACGCGCGCAGGCACAAATGCACCAGGAAGGTGGCGATCAGCGTGTACAGGACCAGGTTGCAGTAGGCCCAGGTGGCCGAGATCAGGAAGCTGAAGGCCTCCGAGCTGCCGTTGAGCAGCGGCGCGTGCACGACATCGAGCAAGGACGGCAACTGCAGCAGGCCGACGATGGTGCCGGCGGAAACGAGCAGTTCCATTTCCCACGTGGGGGTGGTCTTGCGGGACAGGCCCGGGTCGTTCGGGTTTTCAGCTTCCGGCGTAGGTTCGGACATGCGGATTGCCTGCGTGATCGCGTGCAATGTTAGCACCCGATCCAACCACTTCCAGAAAACGAACGGACCGCGAGTGCGGTCCGTCCGGTGACATCATGCCTGCACGAAGGGAACTCAGGAATGCGATACCTTGTCGAGTTGTTCCATCGCGAATTCCTCTTCCGGCGACAGGATCAGGCGGTGCCTGCCCACCAGTGCGAAGTACACGATCCAGATCGCGAACCAGGCTGCCACCCACATCACGCCCACTGTGTAGGTCGGGTCGCCAGTCAGCTGGAAGTACAACGTGACCAGTGCAATCACCATGGTCAGCGCGGCACCGGGAACACCCAGCGGGCTGACGTAGGGCCGGGCGATGTGCGGCATCCGCCGGCGCAGCATGATGAAGCTGAGCGCCTGCATGAAGTACGAGAACATCGCGCCGAACACCGCCATGTTCAACAGGGTGCCGCCGATGACCTTGCCGCCGCGTTCCTGGCCCAGTCCGAACCACAGTGCCAGCATCACCGCCAGGGCGAGGATGCTGCCCGTGACCATCGCCACGTGCGGCGTCTTGCGCTCGCCATGGGTCAGCGACAGCCAGGGCAGGAAATATCCTGCACGACCCAGCGAAAATATCTGCCGGCCCTTTGCGAAGATGATCGTGTGGAAGCTCGCGACCAGCCCGAGCACTGCCACCAAGGCCAGCAGCTTCGCCGTGCCCTCGCCGTAGATGGCGCGGAAACCGTCGAGCAGGGGTTCACCGGAACTGCCAAGTGCGAACGATCCCACGCCCGCCACCGATGGATTCAGCCACAGGATCATGAACGCGGAAACGATCAGCGTGAACATGCCGGCGATGATGCCCTTGGGCATGTCGCGTTTCGGATCCATCGACTCCTCCGCGGCAAGCGGGAGCTGTTCGATCGCAAGGAACAGCCAGACCGCAAACGGCATCGCGGCGAGCACACCGACGTAACCCTTGGGCAGGAACGGACCATTGCCTTCCGCCAGCTCGGCCCCGTCGGCCCCGACATTCATCGCCCAGCGGGCAAAATCGATATGTCCGAAGGCGCTGAACCAGAACACGACCAGGATGGCCAGGGCCAGCAGGGTCACAACCAGCGTTACCTTGAACGACAACTCGACGCCTACAATGTTCAGGCCGACGAATACGACGTAGAACCCGATCCACCATAGCGGTTGCATCGCGTCTGGCGTGCCGAAGATGCTGCTCATGTAACTGCCGATGAAGAACACGATGACGGCAGGCGTGAGTACGTACTCGACGTTTTCGGAAAGCCCGGTGAGGAATCCGCCCCATGGACCCATCGCACTGCGTGCGAAGGAATAGGCTGCGCCCGTATGGGGCAGGGCCGGCGACATCTCCGCGATGGAGTAGGTCAGGCCCAGGTACATGATCGCGATGATGATCGTGGCGATCAGCATGCTGCCCCAGCCGTTGGCCAAGCCCAGGTTCCATCCCGAGAAGTGGCCCGAGATGACCGCGCCCACGCCCAGCGCCCAGAGCGACCAGACTCCCGCGTAGCGCCTCAATCCCCGTTTTTCGAAATATCCCTGGTCAACCTTGGTGTAACTGACACTCGATGGTTTTGCCATGATCCCCGCTCCCGATCTGCAATGGCCCCGTTCCCCTCGAATGCCGCCTTCGTCGTGGAGCCTGTCCGACGAAGGCCGTGAATCGAATGCTCAGATGTCTCCCGCCTGCGCCGCATCGAATATCGAACGGATGCCGGCAAGGTCGAGACTGCGCGGATTGCCGCCCGCCGACGGATCGGCCAAGGCCATCTGCACGACCAGGTCCGCGCGCCGGTCATCCACGCCCAGGTCCGCGAGCGTGTGCGGCACGCCCAGGTCGCGGCGCAATTCCAGGATGAAGGCGAGGAAGCCATCGAAGTCAGGTTGCGACAGCCCAAGGTAGGCGGCCAGTCGCGTGATGCGCGCTTCGATTGCCTCGCGATTGAACTTGAGCACGTAGGGCATGAAGGTCGCATTGGTCATGCCGTGGTGCGTGTCGTAGAGCGCGCCGACCGGATGCGACAGTGCATGCATCCCGCCGAGGCCTTTCTGGAATGCAGTCGCGCCCATCGCTGCCGCAGCCATCATGTCCGAGCGTGCATCCAGGTCGTCCGGCGAATTCACCGCGCGGGGCAGGGCGCTCGCGATCAGGCGCATGCCTTCCACGGCAATGCCGTCGGCCATCGGATGGAAGCCGGGCGCGCAATAGGCTTCGAGGCAGTGCGACAACGCATCCATGCCGGTACCCACGGTAATTTTTGCCGGCATGCCGACGGTCAGCGCGGGATCGCAGATAACCACCTTCGGCATCATCTTCGGATGGAAGATGATGCGCTTGGTGTGGGTGCGGTCATCGGTGATGACGCCGGCGCGCCCCACTTCCGATCCCGTGCCCGCGGTCGTTGGCACCGCGATGACGGGAGCGATGCCGTCGGGGTCGGCGCGCGTCCACCAGTCGCCGATGTCCTCGAAATCCCAGACCGGTCGTGATTGACCGCTCATGAAGGCAATGAGTTTTCCCATGTCCAGGCCGCTGCCGCCACCGAAGGCGACGACGCCGTCGTGCCCGCCGTCGCGGTAGGCCTGCAGCCCGTCGCGCAAGTTGGATTCGACTGGATTGGGCTTCAGGTCTGAAAACATTGCGACGCCCAAGCCGGCTGCCCGCAGCGATTCGATTGCGGCCAGGGTGATCGGCGCGTGCGCGAGGCCGCTGTCCGTCACCAACAGTGGACGATGGATACCGTGTGCCTTGCAGTTGTCCGCCAGTTCGCTGATGCGGCCGGCGCCGAATCGGATCGTGGTTGGGTAATTCCAGTTGGCTGACGGAGGCATGGATTCAGATCTCGTGGCGAAGGTGGAATGACTTGGGGCGGGTCAGTGTTTCGTAGCCCACGCGCGAAAGCGTGGCGCCTCGCCCGGTATTCTTGACGCCCGTCCAGGCGAGCGCCGGATCGAGCGCGTCGCAGCGATTCATGAAGACGGTGCCCGTGGCGATGCGGTCGCCGATTCGTTCGGCGGCCTCCAGGTCCATGGTCCAGATGGATGCGGTGAGGCCGAATTCGCTGTCGTTCATCAGCGCAATCGCTTCCTCGTCGTCATCCACCGCCATGATGCCGACCACGGGGCCGAAGCTCTCGTCGCGCATCACCGACATGCCATGGTCCACGTCCACCAACACCTGCGGCGCGAGGTACGCCGAACCCGGCCGGTCGGCGGGGAAGTCGGCGGGGTCGATCAACGCGCGCGCGCCCATGGCGACTGCGTCGCTGATCTGGCGGCGAACGAATTCCGCCGCAGACTGCTTGATCACCGGCCCGAGAGTCGTCGCTTCGTTCAAGGGGCTGCCGAGTACGTACTGGCGGGTGAGTGTGACGAAGCGATCGACGAATTCCGGATAGACGCTTCGATGCACGTAGATTCGCTCGATGCCGCAACAGCTTTGCCCTGAGTTGAAGAAGCTGCCATCAACCAGGTTCTCGACGCTGTGGGCGAGATCGGCGTCGCTGCGTACGTAGGCCGGATCCTTGCCGCCCAGTTCCAGGCCCAGGCCCAGGAAGTGACCGGAGGCCGCGGCTTCCATCGCCCGACCGCCGGCGACGGAGCCGGTGAAGTTGACCTGTTGCACGCGGCCCGAACCGATGATGGCGGCGGTCTGGCCGTGGTCGAGCACGAGGTTCTTGAACAGTCCCTCGGGGAGTTTCGCAAGCCGGAATGCTTCGGCAAAACGCTCGCCCACCAGCAGCGTCTGCGTGGCGTGCTTGAGGATGACGCTGTTGCCTGCCATCAGGGCGGGGATGATCGAGTTAACCGCCGTCAGGTAGGGGTAGTTCCATGGTGCGATGACGAGCACGGTGCCGAGCGGCTCGCGCTTGATGAGGCGATGGAAGCCCGGCTTCGGCCCGGGATCGATCGCGGCGAGTGCTTCCGGCGCGATGGCAATCATGTAGCGCGCGCGTTCCTCGAAGCCGCGCAATTCGCCTGCGCCGTAGCGAACCGGTCGGCCCATCTGCCAGGCCAGTTCAGGCACGATCTGGTCGCGCATGGACGACATCGCGTCGACCGCCGCAGTACAGAAGGCCGCGCGTTCCGACAGTGGACGACGTTTCCATTCCGCCTGCGCGGCCGCCGCGGCCTCCAGTGCCGCGTCCACTTCGCTTTCGAAGGCATTGCGTCGTTCGACGTAAACCAGGCCGTCCACGGGTGAGACAAGTTGTACCTGTGTGCTCATTCTGTCCTCAATAGCGCTCGAAACCGCGGCGCAATTCCCAGTCGGTCACGCGGCGGTCGTACTCCAGTTGTTCCCAGTCGGAGGTGTGGGCGTAGTGGTCTATCACTTCGTCGCCGAAGGCCGCACGCAACATGGCCGAACTTCGCATCGCCGCCGTCGCTTCGCGCAGGGTCTTCGGCACTTCGGGCAGCGCCTCGCCGTAATACGCATCGCCCTCGAACGGCGCATCGAGTGAGAGTTTTTCATCGATGCCGGCCAGGCCCGCGGCGATGAGTGCGGCGAAGGCGAGGTAGGGGTTGAGGTCGGCGCCGCCGATGCGGCATTCGATGCGGATGCCCTTGCTGCCTTCGGCGCAGAGCCGGAAGCCTGCGGTCCGGTTGTCCCGGCTCCAGATCGCACGCGTCGGCGCAAACGTGCCGACCTGGAATCGCTTGTACGAGTTGATGTAAGGCGCGAGGAAGCCCGTGATATGGCTGGCGTACTTGAGCTGGCCTGCCACCCACGAACGCATCAGCGCCGACATGCCGAACTCCGCCTCGGGTGCGAAGAACAAGGGCTTGGCGCCATCGCGGTCCCATAGTGAGTTGTGGATGTGGCTGCTGGAGCCGGCCAGGTCGTATCGCCACTTGGCCATGAAGGTGATCGACTTGCCCTGCAGCAGTGCGATTTCCTTGCAAGCATGCTTGATGATGGCGTGCCGGTCGGCCATCTCGAGCGCCTCGCAGTAACGCACGTTGATTTCTTCCTGGCCCGGGCCCCATTCACCCTTGGAATTTTCCACGGGTATGCCGGCAGCCTGCAGGTGCTTGCGAATCGCGCGCATCACCGGCTCTTCGCGGGTGGTCTGCAGGATGTTGTAGTCCTCGATGTAATAGCCGGCCGTCTTGGGCTTCTGGTAATTCTTCTCGTGGATGTCCTCGTAGCTTTCGTTGAAGAGATAGAACTCAAGCTCGGACGCGAACATGCCCGTGTAACCGCGGTCGGCCAGTCGCGCGACCTGCTTCTTGAGGATGCCGCGCGGGCTGTGCGGCAAGTCGTGGCCGTGGTGGTCCTGCACGTCGCACAGGACCAGCGCGGTATTTTCCAGCCAGCCGACACGGCGCAGCGTCGCCATGTCCGGCTTCAGCACGAAGTCGCCGTAGCCCTTGGTCCAGCTGGCGGCGGCGTAGCCGGGCACCGGTTCCATGTCGATGTCGTTGGCCAGCAGGTAATTGCAGCAATGGGTTTCCTCGTGGCCGCTGTCGAGGAAGTATTCCGCCTGGAAGCGCTTGCCGACCAATCGCCCCTGCATGTCCACCATGCAGGCGAGCACCGTATCGATGCTTCCCGCGGCCACGTCGATTCGCAGTTGTTCCATCGTGTATGAAGGTGAAGTCATTGCTGGTTCCTGGCTGGTCAGCGGGTGGTTGCAATTTCGCGCAAGGCCGACTCGAGTGTCCTGCGCAATGTCTGGGCCCAACGTTTTCGCGAATCGGCATCGTCGAGCAAATCGTTGCGGACCTCGATCATTGCGCCGCGCAGTCCGCGCGCCTCGCCATGCCGTTCCAGGCTGTGGTACACGCCGTCCTGCGGGCCGTAGGGAAGGTTGTCGCCGATGCAGAGCCCGGGTTCGGCGCGCAGCGCAGCCAGAAGGGCGTCCGCGAGGGAGCGGTCATTTCGCGAGATGACGCCGACGTGCCAGGGCCGGTCAAAGCCGTGATAGCGCGGGGTGAAAGAATGGATGGACACCACGCAGGTCGGCAGGCCCGACGCGATGCGGCGATCCACCAGGGCATCGAGTTCGGCATGGAACGGGGCGTAGATTCGTTGTTGCCGCAGTTCGCGTTGCGAAGGGTCCATCCCGACGTTGCCGGGTATCACCGTGCCTTCGCTGGTCTCGACGATCGAGTCCGTAGCGCCAATCGGGCGGTTCAAATCCAGCAGGAGTCGCGAATACGTAGCGTGCACGAGCGGTGCGTCGAGCATCCCCGACAGATCGCTGGCCAGTTCCAGCGCGCCGATGTCCCAGGCGATGTGCCTGAGTTGGTCCTGCGGCGAAAGTCCCAGCGCACCGAAGGAGTCGGGAATGAACCGGCTGGCGTGTTCGCAGATAAGGACGATCGGCCCGCGACCGTGCAGGTTCAACACCGCCACCGGCGAGTCGTTCAATGCCACTTCGGTCTTGGCGGGCTGGGGGGCGATGGCAGTATTTCCAGAAAACCTGTTGTAATAATTATTACATCGGTGTTTCATGTCACTTGCGGTGTTAAAGCTCTAACAATCCGTTCAGGTTGTCAAGTTCATTGATGGAGCGACGATGGCCCAGACCATAGTGGAACGCCTGCGTGAGGGCCTGGATGCGTTTCCGGCCACGGAGCGACGCGTTGCGCACCAGTTGCTGGCCGAATATCCGGTGGCGGGACTGCAGAGCGCGACCCACCTGGCGCGCGCTGTCGGGGTCAGCCCGCCGACCGTCCTGCGCCTGGTCGGTCGGCTCGGGTTTGTCTCGTATCTCGATTTCCAGCGCAGCCTGCGTGACGAATTGTCGGCGCAGCTAAGTTCGCCGCTGGCCAAGCAACCTGCGCCCGTGCGCAAGGCGCGATCGGGCAAGCCCGAGCCGGCGCATGCCGAATTCTCCGACGCCATCTTGCGCAACTTGCAGGAAACGTTCGCCAGCGTGCCGCCGGGTGAGTTCGATGGCATCGTGCAACTGGTGTCCGACCCGCGGCTTCGCATCCACCTGATCGGCGGCCGCTTCACTGATGCGCTGGCGCTGTACCTGTCCGTGCAATTGCGGATCCTGCGGCCGGGCGTGAGCCACATGCAGGAACAGGAATCGAACTGGCGCGACCAGTTGCTGGACATGGGCAAGCGCGATGTCCTGGTGATCTTCGACATCCGCCGCTATCAGCCGAGCCTGCTGCGGCTCGCGCATGCCGCTGCCGCGAGGCAGGTTCGCATCGTGCTGTTGACCGACCAGTGGCTATCGCCGATCGTCCGGGTGGCCTCGCATGTGCTGTCGGCACGCGTCGCGGTTCCGTCCGTGTGGGATTCGAGTACTGCGCTGTTGGCCCTGTCGGAATGGCTGCTGGCGGAGGTGAGCAGACAGGGCTGGGAAAAGAGCCGGCGCCGAATCGAGGAACTGGAAGTGATGCTGGGTGGAGAGAGGCAGCCTTGAATCGATTCTTGTTGGGCGTGGTGCAGGGAATCGGCGCGGTCTGGGCGAGCCCCTATACCTTGGCGGGCCTGGTTGCCGGCACGGCCGCGCTGGCGCTTGGCGCGCGCGCGACCTTTTCGGATGGCGCGCTGGTATTCCACCACGTGCCGTTCGGCCCGGGCGGCGCACTGACCTTGGGCAACGTGATCCTGCACACCGGCAAGAGCCTCGACGAGATAGCGCCCACCTATGCCTGTCGCGCGCACGGCGGCAATGATTGCGTGCGCATCGGCGATCACGAGCGCGCGCACGTGTACCAGTACATGGTGTTGGGCCCGTTGTTCGTGCCCCTTTATTTCGCCTTCGGCGGCGTGTCGGAAGCAAACCGTTTCGAACAGGCAGCCGACCGATATGCGATGACCGGACGCGGCTGGTGGCCGTGGCCGAAGCCGCCGCTCAGCGCGAAGCCTTGACGGCACTTATGGCGGCAGGCCCATCTTGCTGAGCAGCGCGCGGTAGCGCGGATCCTTGCGCAGGCTGCGCAACAGCGGGTCGTATTTGACTTCCGACAGGCCGCCGTCGCGTTGCGCGAAGGCGCGGTCGAGCCACTGGAACGCTTCGTCCTTCTGTCCGCGCCAGGCATAGGCCTGCGCGACCTGGTAGGCGGCGTTGTGGCCATAGTCCCTGATCAGCGCGTCGAGCGCCTGCTGCGACTCCGAGCCGCGGCGCAGGTCATGCTCGGCCAGTGCAGTGCCGAGCAATTGCAGGGGTTCGTAACCGGAAGCCGCGAAGGCGCGCGCGGCATTCTTCGGTTGGTGCTGCTGCAGGTCGAGCACGCCCAGGCGAAAATGCACGAACGGGAAATTCGGCTTCAAGGCGAGTGCGCGTTCCTGCGACAGCCGGGCCTGGTCGAGCTGGCCGGCGGCTTCCTGGTAGTAACCCAGCGCCTGCCACACCGAGAACAACAGGGGCTCGGCTTCGGCGGCCTTGCGCGTGGTCTCGATCGCCTCGGGCAGTCGCCCCAGTGATGCCAGCAGGGCGCCGTAGCCTTGCAGGATGCGGGCATCGCCTGGATTGAGCGCGACGGCTTTCTGGAAATCGGATCGGGCGCCTTCCCAGTCCCAGGTCACCGACGCGCGCAGATTGCCTCGCGCCCAGTAACCATCGGCGAGGTTTGGATCAAGTTCGATGGCCTTGTCTGCGGCTGCAAGCGCCCGGCGCTGCAGTTCGGCAACGTCGGCGGGCGTTTCGGCATAGTCGGCGGCCCAGCCCTGGCTGACCGCCAGTTGCGCATGCGCTGCCGCAAAACCGGGATCGAGGCGGATGACTTCCTGCAGCGCCTCGACGCCTTCGCGCGCGGTTTCCGGCGTGCCACGCGACTTGATTTGCCGCGCACGCAGGAACTGGGTGTAGGCCTGCGGATTCACCGCGCGATGCGCGGCCGGCGTCACGCCCGCCAGCAGTTTCAATTTCAAGGCTGACACGACGGCGCCGGCGATCTCGTCCTGCACGGCGTAGACGTCGGCCAGGTCGCGGTCGTAGGTCTGTGACCACAAGTGGAATCCGGTCTGCGCATTGATCAGCTGCACCGTGATGCGAACCTTGTCGCCGGTCTTGCGCACGCTGCCTTCCAGCAGGTTGGTGACGCCAAGCTTCCGGCCGATCTCCTTGAGGTCCTGGTTCTTGCCCTTGAAGCTGAAGGCCGAAGTGCGGCCGACTACCTGCAATTCCGGTACTTGCGCCAGCAGGTTGATGAGTTCTTCCGACAGTCCGTCGGAGAAATATTCCTGGTCCTTGCCTTCGCTCATGTCCACCAGGGGCAGCACGGCGATGGACGGCTTTTCGGCGCCCTGCATGTCGGCCGCGATCACGGCCGCGGCGGCGATGGCCTCGCGCTTGTGTTCGCGGTTTTCCACGAACATCATCGTCATGATGACGATCAGTCCGATCGGCAGCGCGATCAGCCAGCTGCTGCGGCGCGAAGGTTGGCTGCGCAGGTCGATTTGCGAATCGGAAACCAGCGGCTGGTTGCCTGAAATGGCCGCCTCGACGCGGCGTACCAGGTCGCCGCCGGTCTGCACGCGGTGCGCCGGATCCTTGGCCAGCAAGGCATCCACCAGCGGCTGCAAGTGGCCCAGGTGTTCGGGCAGGCGCGGGATGGGTGCGCTGATGTGCTGCATGCCGATCGCCCAGCCATCGGTGCCCTGGTAGGGCAGGTGGCCGGTCAACAATTGATAGAAGACCACGCCCAGGCTGTACAGGTCGGCGCGGCCATCCACCTTTTCGCCGCGCAATTGTTCGGGGCTCATGTAATGCGGGGTGCCGATGCTGGTACCTTCCGTGGTCAACCCGGTCTGCGTAGCCAATGCATGGGCGATGCCGAAATCGGACAGCACGCAACTGCCGTCGAGACGTCGCAGGATGTTTTCCGGCTTCACGTCGCGATGCACGACGCCCTTGCCGTGCGCGTAATCCAGTGCGCCGGCAATGTCGCGCACCACGCGCAGCGCGAAGCGCGGATCTTCGCGGCCTTCGATCAGGTTCGCTACCGTTCCGCCGGGCTCGTAGCCCATGGCCATGTAGGCATTGCCGTCATGTACGCCGACATCGTGGATGGCGACGATATTGGGGTGGTGCAGTTGCGCCGCGAAGCGGGCTTCGCGAAGGAATCTTTCGGTGGCGACCGGATCCTTGGCCAGCGACGGCAGCAGCACCTTCAGCGCGACTTCACGCCCCAGCGATTCCTGCACGGCGAGGTAAACCGTGGCCATGCCGCCGTGGCCGATGATGCGTTGGATGCTGTAGCCGGGGATTTCCAACACCAGCAGTGTCCGTAGGGGGCGACTGCAAGGACTATACAACGTTGCCCCGGGCGCGGGATGGCCTAGCGCAGCGAGGCGTTCAAGCGCTCCAGGACCTCGGGGCCGGGGCAAAGCTGGCCGGCGTCAAGTTGATTGAAGGGGGTGGCGCTCGTGTTCAGATGCATGTGAAGGTCTGCGGCGTCCGGGTCCACATAGAGCAGTCCGGTCACCACCTCGCCGCGGGCCTGGCGCTCCTGGATGAAGTTCATCGCGGCGATCCGGTTGCTGGCGTCGTAGTCCGCATTCAACTTGCGCAGGCGCAGGACGCTGCCGTCATGCTGCTCGACCTCGAGCAGTTCGCCGTCGGCGAAATCGACGACGATTTCCTGGCGGGTGGGGATCACGTCGATGCGGTTGACGGCTTCGTTGTGTTCACGCACATAGTCGTAGCTCTTGGTGCTGCCCGGGTGGTTGTTGAAGGCCACGCAGGGGCTGATCACGTCCAGGAAGGCCGCGCCCTTGTGGGCGATGGCCGCCTTGATCAGCGGCACCAGCTGGCGCTTGTCGCCCGAGAAGCTGCGGGCCACGAAGGTGGCGCCCAACTGCAGGGCCAGGCTGACCATGTCGATCGGCGTGTCGGCGTTGACCACACCCTTCTTGGACGTGGAGCCCTGGTCCGCGGTCGCCGAGAACTGCCCCTTGGTCAGGCCGTACACGCCGTTGTTCTCGACGATGTAGACCATGTTCACGCCACGCCGCATCACGTGCACGAACTGGCCGATGCCGATGGACGCGGAATCGCCGTCGCCCGACACGCCCAGGTACAGCAGTTCGCGATTGGCCAGGTTGGCGCCGGTGAGCACCGACGGCATGCGCCCGTGCACGGTGTTGAATCCGTGCGACTGACCGAGGAAATAATCGGGTGTCTTCGAGCTGCAGCCGATGCCCGACAGCTTGGCGACCTTGTGCGGCTCGACGTCCATTTCAAAGCAGGCCTGGATAATGGCAGCCGAAATCGAGTCGTGGCCGCAGCCGGCGCAGAGCGTGGAAATCTTGCCCTCGTAGTCGCGTCGCGTGTGGCAGGCCTTGTTGGTGGTCAGCGAAGGATGGTGCAGCTTGGGCTTTGCGATGTAAGTCATGGCCGGGCCTCCGGTGCCAAGGGCGCCGCCGCGGGGCCCGACGCGGGCATTCGCTGGGCGATGGCGGCCGCGATGAAGCGGGCCGTGATGGGCGTGCCGTCGTAATGCAGGATGGGCGTCAACTTTGCCGGATCGGTGCCGAACTCGTTGACCAGCAGGCTGCGCAATTGCGCATCCCGGTTTTGCTCGACGACGAAAACCATTTCGTGTGCCGCAATGAATTCGCCCACGCTGTCCGGGAACGGGAAGGCGCGGACACGAAGCGTGTCGAGGTGGATGCCGGTCGCTTCCATCGCCGCAATCGCTTCGTCCATGGACGGGCTGGTCGATCCGAAATAGATCGCGCCAAACCGGGTCGCCTGCGCGGCGTCGCGTTGTTCGGGCTGCGGCACCAGCGACTTGGCCGTATCGAATTTCTTCAGCAGGCGGTGCACGTTGTAGAGGTAGTCGGGACCGGCTTCGGAATAGCGCGCGTAGGCGTCCTTGGTGGTGCCGCGCGTGAAGTAGCTGCCCTTTGAAGGATGCGTGGCGGGATAGGTGCGATAGGGAATGCCATCGCCGTCCACGTCGAGGTAGCGGCCGAATTCCTTGCCCGATTCCAGTTGTTCGGCCGTCATCACCTTGCCGCGATCGAAACCTCGCGTCGCATCCCAGGTGAACGGCGCGCACAGGCGCTGGTTCATGCCGATGTCGAGGTCGCTCATCACGAAGATCGGCGTCTGCAGGCGGTCGGCCAGGTCGAGCGCGGCGGCGGAGAAATCAAAGCACTCGCGCGGGTCCTGCGGGAACAACAGCACGTGCTTGGTATCGCCGTGCGAGGCGTAGGCGCAACTCAGGATGTCGGCCTGCTGGGTGCGCGTGGGCATGCCGGTGGACGGGCCGCCGCGCTGCACGTTGATGATGGTGACCGGGATCTCGGCCATGTAGGCCAGGCCGATGAATTCCGTCATCAGCGAGACGCCGGGGCCCGAGGTCGTGGTGAAGGCGCGCGCGCCGTTCCAGCCCGCACCGACGACCATGCCGATCGAGGCGATTTCGTCTTCGGCCTGGACGATGGCATACAGGTTTTCACCGGTGGCCTTGTCCACGCGAAACTTCTGGCAGTACGACTGGAACGCCTCGGCACAGGACGATGAGGGCGTGATCGGATACCAGGCGCAGACGGTGGCACCGCCGTACACGCAGCCCAGTGCCGCCGCACTGTTGCCGTCAACGAAGATGCGGTCGCCTACTTCGTCGGCCGGACGCACCCGCAACGAAATCGGATGCGCCAGGTTTTGCCGCACGTATTCGCGGCCCATCTGCAGCGCCTGCACGTTGGAGTCGAGCAGCTTGGGCTTGGACTTGTATTGCTCGCCGATGAGTTTCTCGATGACGGCGGCATCCATGTCGAGCAGCGCCGACAGCGCGCCGACATAGACGATGTTCTTGAACAACTGGCGTTGCCGCGGCTCGCTGTAGGCGGCGTTGCAAATTTCGGTCAGTGGCACGCCGATCACGTGCACGTCGTCGCGGAACTTCGAGGCGGGCAGGGGCTTGGAGTTGTCGTAGAAGAGGTAACCACCGGGTTCGATTTCCCGAAGGTCGGCGTTCCAGGTCTGCGGGTTCATCGCCACCATCAGGTCCACGCCGCCGCGCCGGCCCAGGTGGCCGCGTTCGGTCACACGCACTTCGTACCAGGTCGGAAGGCCCTGGATGTTGGACGGGAAGATGTTGCGCGGACTGACCGGCACGCCCATGCGCAGGATGGCCTTGGCGAACAATTCATTGGCCGACGCCGAGCCGGATCCGTTGACGTTGGCGAACTTCACCACGAAGTCGTTCACCGCCTCGATGGCCGGGACGGTTGCCTCGCGCAATACGCCATGCAGGGCCAGGCGAGGGGTCATGCGGCTTTCCTCGCGCGGTCGCGGCAACCGGGCTGGCCAGCGCGGCTGAGCTCGAGCAGTGACTTCTGCATGTCCCAGGCGCCGGTGGGGCAACGTTCGGCGCACAGGCTGCAGTGCAGGCAGACATCCTCGTCCTTCACCATGATGCGTCCTGTCTTGAGTGGCCCTGAAACATACAAGTCCTGGTCCAGGTTCACCGCCGGCGCGGTCAGGTGCGTGCGCAATGCGGCCTCTTCATCATTGCTGGTGAAGGTGATGCAATCCATCGGGCAGATGTCCACGCAGGCGTCGCACTCGATGCAGGCGTCCTTGGCGAACACCGTCTGCACGTCGCAATTGAGGCATCGCTCTGCCTCCTTGAAAGCGGTGCCCGCGTCGAAGCCCAGTTCCACTTCTATCGAGATGCTCTTCAGCGCCTTGACCTGTTCTTCCAGCGGCACCTTGAAGCGCTCGTCGCCGGAAACCTCGTTGTCATAGCTCCACTCGTGGATGCCCATCTTCTGCGAGATCATCTTCAGCATCGGATCGGGGCGCTGGGATACATCCTCGCCGTTGAGGAACTTGTCGATGGAGATGGCCGCATCGTGGCCGTGCGCGACTGCCCAGATGATGTTCTTGGGTCCGAACGCCGCGTCGCCGCCGAAAAATACATTGGGCAGGCTCGACTGCAGCGACACCTTGTCCACCACCGGCATGCCCCACTCATCGAAATCCATGCCGATGTCGCGCTCGATCCAGGGGAAGTAGTTTTCCTGGCCCACCGCGATCAACACGTCGTCGCATTCCACGAACACATCCGCCTCGCCGGTCGGCACCAGGCTGCGCCGGCCCTTTTCATCGCGGCGGGCCTCGACCTTCTCGAACTTCATGCCGACCAGCTTGCCGTCGCGATGCTCGAAGGATTTCGGCACCATGAAATTCAGGATCGGGATGCCTTCGTGGATGGCGTCTTCCTTTTCCCAGGGCGAGGCCTTCATTTCCTCGAAGCCGGAACGCACGATCACCTTCACGTCTTCGCCGCCAAGCCGGCGCGAACTGCGGCAGCAGTCCATGGCAGTGTTGCCGCCACCGAGCACGATGACGCGCTTGCCGATCTTGTCTATGTGGCCGAAGGACACCGACGACAGCCAGTCGATGCCGATGTGGATGTTGTCCTTGGCATCCCAGCGGCCGGGCAGGTCGAGGTCGCGACCGCGTGGCGCGCCGCAGCCGACGAAGATCGCGTCGTAACCCTGCGACATGAGTGTCTTCAGCGAATCGATCCGTTCGCCGCCGCGGAATTCGACGCCGAGGTCGAGCACGTAGCCGGTTTCTTCATCGATCACGGCCTCAGGCAGGCGGAAGCGCGGCACTTGCGTGCGCATGAAGCCGCCGGCTTTCGGGTCGCTGTCGAAGACCGTCACCTGGTAGCCGAGCGGCGCAAGGTCGCGCGCTACCGCAAGCGAAGCAGGTCCCGCGCCGACGCAGGCGATGCGACGGCCGTTGGGCTTGCCGGCTTTAGGCAGTCGGGCGCGGATATCGGACTTGTTGTCGGCGGCAACGCGCTTGAGGCGACAGATGGCGACGGGTTCGGGCTTTTCGCCATTGTTCTCTTCGACCCGGCCACGGCGGCAGGCAGGTTCGCAGGGGCGGTCGCAGGTTCGGCCCAGGATGCCGGGGAAGACGTTCGATTCCCAGTTCACCAGGTAGGCGTCGTCGTAACGGCCTGCGGCGATCAGCCGTATGTAATCAGGAACGGGCGTGTGGGCGGGACATGCCCATTGGCAATCGACGACTTTGTGAAAGTAGTCCGGATTTCGAATATCGGTGGGTTGCACTGACGCCCTCCACGCTGCTTCGTTGGCATGCCGCTGGCGCCCATGGCGCGCGGGTCCTCCGCGACGCACGTGCGATCTCGACGGAGTCTAGCCGCTTGAAGGGGTTTGAAGGAACTGGGCCCGGGAGCGACCCGGCGCCGGGCGGGTGCCCGTCGGCGGACGCCAGGTGTGGAAGGCATCGACACCCGCGTCAGCTGGCTGCGGCCCAGACCCCTGGCGCGGCTGCTTCGCAGCCAATTTGACCGAAATCAAACTGTACCCAGTCAATGGGGGTAAGGTCGAGATGCCACGAGAAGGCGCGGACAGGCTCAGACAGGGTCTCAGTCTGAATCGCCATGTTCTGGTCGTGGTGAAGCCGTTCTCGAGTCCAGGATGGACAACTGACACAAAGGTGAGGAGTACCGATCATGAGACACGTCCTAAAGGGTCTTGCGACTGCAGCGGCGTTGATGCTTTCAGCTGCGGCACAGGCCGGCAATCCGGCGCCTGACGAGGCGGGTGCGATGGCCTTGCTCAAGGAGAGCAAGTGCCTGACTTGCCATAGCGTCGACAAGAAAAAGGACGGTCCGGCCTATATCGAGGTCGCCAAGAAGTATCGAGGCAAGGCGGATGCCGAGGCGAAACTGACTCTTTGGGTCAGCAAGAAGCACACTGTCGAAATCGACGGGGAAGAAGAAGAGCACGGGATGGTGAAGACCCGTGACGCCGGCAGGATCAGTAACCTGGTGCGCTGGATCCTTTCGCACTGACTGACTGCCAGGGGGCGGGTAGGGCATGAGTCCATGCCGCCGCCACCACATGCTTCACATCGGGTAGCACCTTCATTCGGGTGCTTCCTGGAACTGGGGGGTGTCATGAGGAGGATATTGAACACGTTTCGAGCCTGGGGCTGGTTGCGTGTGCTCTTGTTCCTCTTGTTGATGCTCATCTTGGCAGGCTCCCTGGTCATCGGCGGCGCAGCCGGACTGGCATGGACCAGCACCGAGAAGTTCTGCATTTCCTGTCACGAAATGCGCGAGAACGTGTACGCGGAGTACAAGGGCACGATTCACGACGTCAATCGTAGCGGTGTGCGCGCCATCTGCACCGACTGCCATGTTCCGCACGAGCCGGTGGCGCTGATCAAGCGAAAATTCGCCGCCACGTCCGAGCTCTACCATGCGATGGTCGGAACCATCGACACCCGGGAAAAATTCGAAGCCCATCGCTACGAGATGGCGCTTCGCGTGTGGCAGCGGATGAAGGACACCGATTCACTGGAGTGTCGCAACTGCCACGTTCGCAGCTCGATGAGCAAGGAACTGCAAACGCCGCGCGCGCAGAAGCGTCATGCCAAGGCCGATGCCGAGGGCCTGACTTGCATAGATTGCCACTTCGCCATCGCCCACAACGAACCCGTGGGCCCCTTGGGCCCTCGTGACCTGCCTGTGCGCGGGCGCATGCCCGTGGCCACGCCGGAACCCGCGCCAAAGCCCGCGCCAAAGCCAGCCGAATGAAAGGGGAGTCGCTCATGAGGCACAAAAGCACCATTCTCGGTATCGCCGCCAGTTGCCTGCTGGCGTTATCGACTCCGCTGCTGGCTGCGGGACAGGCCACGCAGGAAGCGCTGCCCGCAGCGCACAAGCCGGTCACGGCGGCCGCATGCACGGATTGCCACGAAGCCGAGAGCAAGACGCACGTCTTCCACGGCGAGTGCACGACCTGCCACGTGAATGCGAAGTCCCATGCCAGCGCCGAAAGTCCGCGAAAGGTCTCGCCTGGGCAACCAAAAGCCGAGCAATGCCTCACCTGCCATAACAAGGATTCAGCCCGGCTGAACTTCAAGTTCTCCGACCACCATCGGGCAGGCGTGGCCTGTGCGAGTTGTCACGGCGTCCATGCCCCCAAGCCGGTAGCGACCAGCCTGGCGCTTCTGAAGGCAGACACCCCTTCCAAGCTGTGCGCGACCTGCCACAAGGATGTATTGGCGAAATTCAACATGCCGTCGCACCACCCGGTCCAGGAGGGCGGCGTGTCGTGCGTGGGTTGCCATGATCCGCACTCCAGCAAGCAGGTCTCGCTGGTCAGCAACACCGAACAATGCCTGACCTGTCACCAGCGGATACGTGGCCCGTTCGCCTTCGAACACGTGCCGGCGGCAGAAGACTGCGCCAACTGCCACGACCCGCACGGAACCCCGAACCGGCGTTTGCTGGTGGCGGCGCAGCCGATGCTCTGCCTGCAGTGCCATGCGCTTCCGAACAACCGCCACGGCCAGACCGGCTCCAACGCCACCACGCCCACTGCACTCGGGCAGACCATTTCCGGCGCCGTGCTGCGCAATTGCTCCGCTTGCCACAGCCAGGTTCACGGAAGCATGCAGGACGAACACCTTCGCTACTGACGGACCAGAACAGGCGTGCTCCCGCAACTGATGCTTACCGGAGGTAAGGCCATGAAAATCCATTCCTTGAAACGCCTGTTGCTGCCGGCTGCGATGCTCATGGCCAGCCAGGCCCTGTACGCAGCGGAAGGAGCCGGACCGAAGGAAGCGCTGGTAGAGATCACGCCCAAGTTGATCTTCTTCAACTACTACGGTGGCGTCGGGTCGGATCGCGTTCACTTCCTCGAGCGCTACAACTACCAGGAAGGCATCGATGCCGATCGCGGCTCCGATTTCTGGTTTGACGTGGACGTCAACATCAAGGTGACTGACGAGGAGCGGGACCGCCTGATCATCCAGCGCAGCTCGTTTGGCCGCTATAACCACCGCAACACGCTGCGGGCGGATTGGGAGCACGTAGGCGTCAGCGCCTACTTCCGTCAGTTCCGGTCCGCGACCGGCGGCTTGGACTACCTGTTCAGCCCGGGCCAGGTTTCGGGTGGCACCGATGCGAGCTACTTCTACCCCGCCCAGACCAACACCAATTCGGGCTATGTCGCCCAGTACAACGACGACACGCAGAACCAGGACTTCAACATCAAGCGGTCCAGTTTCGGACTGGGCTTGAAACTCAAGCCTGCCATGTTCGATGACTTCGGTTCGGTGGCAGTCCGGTACGACGGCTATCGACGCGAGGGGCGCCAGTTGCTGCAATACGCGCTGGGTGGAAACGACATTCGCCAGTCCGGGACCAACGCCTCCACCAATGGCCGGGTGCTGCATCGCTGGCGCGGCGTCGACCAGCAGGTGGACGAGGACAACCGCCGGGTCTCGGTGACGGCGACGATGAGCCCGGGAAACCTGTTCCAGCTTGCCTATGATTTCTCGCTGGACAGGTTCGACAACAATGCGCGCAACGGCATCCACTCGGACGTCAACCAGTACCTGCCCGCGCAGTGGCAATACGACACCAGTGCGGACGGAACCCGTCCGCTGGGTTTCGTGCCCGACAGCAACCTGATGTCGCACGGACTGCGCGTTTCGAAGTCGTTCTCGACCATCGCGTTGGCGGCTGGTTACGGCCAGTCCCGGTTGGAGCAGGATACTTTCTCGCAGCCACAGGAGCGCCTTGGCTTCGATACGGGAAAGATAAGCACCGAGAATGCGTACCTCAATTTCTCCAGCCACCTCTCCGAAGGCATCAGCCTTGACGGCTTCTACAAGTTTTACCAGCGCGACAACGATTCTTCATATCCTGTGATCGGCCTGCTCAACCAGGCCGCGCCCGAACAGCTGGGGGTGCGCATCAACCGGATCGAGTCGGACAGTTACGGCCTGAGCAGCGGCTTCCGGAGCCGCGGCCTGAAGACCAGCTTCCTGCTCGCGTGGAAGCATGAAGACAAGTCACGCGACCTGACCTTCCACGATACAACTCTTGGGCCTCCCGCGGTCAATGGCATCTCGGCCGAGCGCTCGTTCTACAGCGAACGCAGCAAGTATGACGAGGTCTCGTTGCGCATGGTTTCGCAGCTGGGCAAGGGCGTGACACTGCGGCTGACACCTTCGTACCTGTGGGCCAGCGAGACTGCCTTGGTGACCGACCCCAGCGAGCAATTCAAGGTGAAGGCATCGCTCACCTACATCGCCCCGGGCGGAACCTTCTTCAACGGCTATTACAACTACGCCAGCAAGAGCAATGACGACCACTCGCTGCTCGGCACCGATGGTGTGCTGGTAACCCAGGACATGGATCGGACGGCGACCTCGGCTGGCCTGTCGGTGAGCATGATGCCTAGTGAGTGGGTCACGACCCAGTTTGCCTTCGCCTGGCTGAAGGATGATTTCAATGCGCTCTTCTTCGGCGCAAACCGGCGGCGTTTCGAAGCCCCGGGAAATACCACGATCTTCTTCCTGCACGACGCGTCGAACTATGACATCGACACCTACATGATCAGTGCCGGAATCGACTGGAAGGTAAGCGACGCGTTGTCGTACTCGGGAAGCTTCGTGCATTCGAAATCGAACGGGGAGACCGCCAGTGGCATGATCCTCGGGTCGATTCCAACGATCGACGGCCGGATCGACAATTCGCTGTCCAGCCTGTCCTTGGGCGTCCAATACCAGGTCAATGCGAAGTTCCGCTGGAGCGGAAGTTACGTCCTGGACTACTACAGCGATGAGTCCTTCGACGAACTGAGCGGCGGCCTGCACTCGATCATGGTCGGTTTGACTTACGCGTTCTAGGAAAAACAAAACCCGCCGGGCGGCGGGTCTGGTCCTGTTGCTTTGGTACCGGTGATAGGACTCGAACCTACACGACATCTCTGCCAGTGGATTTTGAGTCCACCGCGTCTACCATTCCGCCACACCGGCACATGGTCAGGGGATTATAGCGGAAAGCTGCCGTCGCACTCCACGGCGTCCAGGCACAGGGCCTTGCTGCCGCGCTGGTACCAGTCCTCGCCGAGCGGTTCATAGGTGGCGCAGGTGCCCATGGCGCGCTGGTAGACGTGCAGCGAGATGCTGACCTGGTCGGGCTGCGGGTTGCGAATCGTGTGGTATTCGTGCGGCGGAAGCAGGCTGCCGGCCGTACCGGTGCCGGCCAACAGGGTTTCGTGCATGCTGAACCGGCTCTTGTCGCCCGCCTCTTCCTCGAGCTCGTAGCGGGTGATTTCCAGCTGGCCTTGCCAGACACCTTCCACGCACCACAGGCCGCAGTGATCGTGGATCGGCGTGCCCTGGCCGGGTGCCCAGGTCATGGCGACCACGCTGAAGCCCTTCTCGGGGCAAGCGTAGATCTCGCGACGCGCGTAGTGGCCTTCGACAGGTTCGAAGACGCAGTCGGGCAGTTGCACGGCTTTGTCCCGGATCAGCTTGCACAGTCCGTCGCGCAGGCTATGGGTCAGCGCTTCGTCATTGGCTTGGGCATAGGCTGATTCGATGACGGCAACCAGGGCGTCGCGACCGCGGAATTGGGGATAGTCCATGGCGGCAAGTCTACAACCGGGCGAGGAAGCCGGCGATCGCCGGACCGAAATGTTCAATGTCCACCAGGAAGGCGTCGTGCCCCTGGGGGGATTCAAGGTTTACGAACTCGGCATCGCAGCCGCCCAGGCGCAGCCCGTCGGCGACTTCCTGCTGCTGCTGCAAGGGGAACAGGATGTCGGTGTGCACGCCGATGGACAGGGATTTTTCCACCCGGATGCGGGCGAGGCCGGCCATCACGTCGCCGTCGGCGTATTCAGCCAGGTCGAACCAGTCCATGGACCGGGACAGGTACAGGTAGCAGTTCGGGTCGAACTGGTGGACGAACCGGCGGGCGTGGCCCTCAAGGTAGCGCTCGACTTCGAACTCCAGTCCGAATGGATCGTCCTCGCGAACTTCGCTGTCCAGGCGCACGCGGCCGAAGCGACCGTCCCATTCCATCGCCGACCGGTAGGTCACCACGCCCAGCTTGCGCGCCATGCGCATCCCGTTTTCGGGATAGTGGTCGTCGTCGTACTTGCCGTGGTTCCAGGCCGGGTCGAGCCGGATCGCCTCGCGCTGCAGCGACCGGATGGCGATGGAGAACGGCAGGGCGCGGGCACTGCCCGAGACGTTGATGTGGCCGCGCGCCGAGCCCGGATGCAGGAAAAGATAAGCGAGCGCCGACATGCCACCCATGGAGTTGCCGATCACGCAGGCCAGTTGCCTGATGCCCAGTGCGACCACGACTTCGTGAGCGGCATTGGCGATGTCTTCCACCGACAGGTCGGGGAAATCAAGACGGTAGGGTTGCCCGGTTTCAGGATTGATCGAGGCTGGGCCGGTGGAGCCCTTGCAACTGCCCAAGGAGTTCACGCAGATCACGAACCAGCGATCGCTGTCGATGGGCTGGCCGGCGCCGAGCATGGCTTCCCACCAACCCGCCTCGGGATTGTCGGGCGTGGCCGCCGCATGCGCATTCGGCGAAAGCCCGGTGAGGATCAGGATCGCATTGTCACCGCCTGCACTGAGCCGGCCCCAGGTTTCATAAGCGATGCGACCGTTGCGCAGGCTCTCGCCTCGCTTGAACGGGAACGACGACGGCAGGTCGATGAACTTCGTGCCGGCTGCGATGAACTCGGTCACGGCACGGTCCGGTTGAGCACGAGCGACGCGGAAGACCCCGCTTTGGTATCCACCACCACCGGGTCGGCCTCGATGTCGCCGCTTGCCGGCTTGGCATCACCTGATCGACTGAGCCGCGCCATCAGCACGACCTGCGCCTTTGAGCTGAGCTTGGCCGTCGGCATCAGGCTGTCGGCATCGCTCAATCCAACGACGAGGGGGAGTTTTCCGAGTGCCACGCGCTTCGCCGCCACGGGCGGGCCGCCGCCTTCGAGCTGGCGGGCATAGACGAAAATCGTATCGCCTTCCCGCGCCTGGCCCGAAAGCACGCCGTCGATGGAAATTTCCACGTTGACCAGGGCGACGGCTTCCATGGGTTTGGGTAGCGGACCCATTCCGGCCGCGCTACGCGCGCTGTTGATCTGTTCGCGCAACTCGCCGGCTGCATCCGGCTGCAACATCGGCAACAGCCTTTCCCAAGTGCCTGCTGCTTCAGCATGTTTCCCGGACTGGAACTGGTGCATGCCAAGGAAGAACAAGGCGCGCTGGTTGTCGGGACTCCTGGCCACCGCCCGTTCCAGCAGCACGACGGCTTCTGGCGGAAAACTGCGATCCGGCGAAGTCCTGAGCAGGGATTCGGCGTATTCAACCGCGACATCGACGTCCTCGGGCCTCAATTTCATCGCGATCGCGTAACTGTCGCGAGCCAGTTCGAACTTTTCCATCGCCATGTACGAGCGCGCGAGCAGGACGCGCCCCTCGAAATTGCCAGGTTCCGTGGCGAGTCGGGCTTGCAACTGGGCGACTGCATCGTCGATCGAACCCGATGCTGCAGCTGGTGCAGGGGCCGCGGCGACGTCGGGATCGATCGCCTCGGGCGCCCCCTTGATGTAGTAAAGGCCAAGCGCCGCCAGCGGAAGCGCCAATGCGAGCGCCAGCGCCAGGGGCCGCGAGCGCTGCCACAGTGCCGATATGGCGAACGCCACTGCTATCAGTGCCAGCAACGCAGCGAAGAAGACGAACTGGTTCATTACCACTCCTGGCTGTCGCTGGACGGCGGCGCATCCGGCGCGCGCTGCCCGCGCTTTTTCACGATGATTGCGATGACTATGCCGCCGCCGATTATCAGCAATCCGGGTCCGAACCACAGCAGCCAGGTCATCGGCTTGACTTCCGGTTCGTAGAGCACGAAGTCGGTGTAGCGCGCCACCAGGTACTTCTTGATCTGCGCATCGGACTTGCCATCGCGCATCAGCCGGAGGACTTCCAGCCGCAGGTCGTGGGCGATCGGCGCGTTGGAGTCGGCCAGCGACTGGTTCTGGCACATCACGCAACGCAGTTCTTCGGTCAGTTCCCGGAAGCGGGTCTGCTCGGAGGGACTTTGGAATTCAATGGGCTTGGCCGACGCGACGGCGGCAAGCAATGCCAATAGGATTGCCAGGGTAAGCCGCTTCATGGCGCCGGTCCCATTGCCGCCAACTGCGGCTCGATCTGTTCGCGGATGATCTGTTCGGTGATGGGGCCGACCAGCTTCCAGCGGACCACCCCGTTGGCGTCGACCAGGAATGTTTCCGGCGCGCCGTAGATGCCCCAGTCGAGCGCCGCGCGGCCTTCCTGGTCGGCCAGGTTGAACTCGAAGGGATCGCCGAATTCCTGCAGCCAGCGTTGCGCATCCGCCGGCTCATCCTTGTAGTTGTAGCCGATTACGCGGACTTTTCCCGAGCGCGCCAGGGCGGTGATGTGCGGGTGTTCTTCGCGGCAGGTCGGGCACCAGCTGCCCCAGACATTCATCAGGAAGGGTTTCCCGCGCAGGTCGGTGTTGGAAACCATTCGCGAAGCATCGCCCAGCACCGGCAGCGAAAAGGTCGGCACTGGCTTGCCGATCAGGGGCGAGGGGATGGCGCTGGTATCACGGCCGGAATTCATGCGCACGCCGACGAACAGCAGGGCGGCGAGCGCCGCGAAAAACAGCAGCGGCAACAGTCGGCGGATCATGGGTTGGCCACCGGCCTGCGGAAACGTTTGTCGAACACCACGGCAAATCCGCCGATCGCCATCAGCAGGGCGCCCAGCCATATCCAGCGTATGAAGGGCTTCACGTACAGGCGCAGCGCCCAACTTCCGTCGGGTCCAAGCGGCTCGCCCAGCGCGACGTAGATATCGCGATTCAGGCCGCCGTCGATGTCGGCCTCGGTCATGATCGATCCGCCGCTGGCATAGGCGCGCTTTTCAGGGTGCATCGTCGCGATGACCTCACCGCCGCGGGTGACAAGTACGGTGCCGCGGTCAGCCTCGTAGTTGGGGCCCTGTACGCGCTCGATGCCGTCGAAGCGAAACGTGTAGCCGCGTAGTTCAAAACTTTGCCCGGTCCTGGCGGCAACGTCTTTCTCCTCGCTGACGCTTTCCGTCATCAGCACGCCGAAGAAAAACACTGCGAGCCCGAAATGGGCAAGGCACATGCCGACCATCTCGGCCGTGAAGCGACCCTTGCCCACCACGAAGCGTTGCCAGACGAACCGAAGCGTTCCCAGCACCAGCCAGGTCCCGACGATGAACGCGGCTGCGGTTTTTACCGTGCCGTTCGGCCAGTTGAAGAAAGCGATCAATCCCACGACGGCAGCGACGGCCGCCCACGGCGCCAGCATGCGCAGGGGCGTGGACGCTTGCTCACGCTGCCAGCGGGTCAGAGGGCCGAAGGGCACCAGCATCGCCAGCGGCACCATCAACAACGAGAACAGCAAGCCGAAATAGGGCGGTCCGACCGAAATCTTGCCGAGGTCCAGCGCTTCGGCCAGCAGCGGATACAGGGTTCCCAGGAGGATCATGGCTGCGGCGCCAGTCAGCAGCAGGTTGTTGACGAGCAACAGGGTCTCCCGGGAAGCGGCGACGAAGGGCTGACCTTTTTCTTCGGTGGGTGCGCGCAAGGCGAACAGCAACAAGGAACCGCCGATCACCACCGCCAGGAACATCAGGATGAACATGCCGCGCGCCGGATCGGAAGCGAAGGCATGCACCGAGGTGAGTACGCCGGAGCGGACCAGGAAGGTGCCCAGCAGGGAAAGGGAAAACGCCGCGATCGCCAGCAGGAGGGTCCAGCTGCGGAAGCTGCCGCGTTTTTCGGTGACGGCCTGCGAATGAAGCAGCGCCAGTCCGACCAGCCACGGCATGAAGCTGGCGTTTTCGACCGGATCCCAGAACCACCATCCGCCCCAGCCCAGTTCGTAATAGGCCCAGAAGCTGCCGAGCGCGATGCCGATGGTCAGGAAGGACCAGGCGACATTGGTCCAGGTGCGCGACCAGCGTACCCACTGTGCATCCACCTTGCCGTCGATCAGCGCGGCGACGGCGAACGCGAACGCCACGGCAAATCCGACATAGCCGGTGTACAGCAATGGCGGATGGGCAATCATCCCGATGTCCTGCAGCAGCGGATTCATGTCGCCGCCTTCCACCGCCGCCGGCAGCAATCGTGCGAACGGATTCGAAGTGAAAATCAGGAACGCCAGGAAGCCGACGCTGATCCATCCCATCACGGCCAACACGCGGGCAACCACCGGCTGCGGCAGCGACCGCGAGAAGGTCGCGACGGCGGCGATCCACAGGCTGAGGATGAATACCCAGAGCAGCAAGGAGCCCTCATGCGCGCCCCAGACCGCGGTGTACTGATAGATGGTGGGCAGCAGGCTGTTGGAATTGTTCGCCACGTAGGCGATGGAAAAATCGTGGACGATGAATGCGTGGGTGAGGATGGCGTACGCGAAGCCGATCAGTGCCAGTTGCGAAAACGCCAGGGGCCGCGCCGTCGACATCCATGCCTCATTGCCGCGATGGGCGCCGAGCAGGGGCAGGGTGCCGAGCAGCACTGCGAGCAGCAGGGCGAAGATCAGCGCAAGCAATCCGAGTTCGGGCAACACTCAGTTGGCCCCGCAGCTGGTGGTTTTCATGGCGATGCCTTTTGCCATGGCGTCCGCCACTTCCCTGGGCATGTAGGTTTCATCGTGCTTTGCCAGCACTTCGCTGGCGACGAACCCCTCGCCTTGCATCCGGCCGGTGGCGATGATGCTGGTTCCCTCGCGGAACATGTCGGGCAGGATTCCGTTGTAGGTTACCGGCACCTGGCGAACGCGATCGGTCACCGCGAAGTGCACGTCCAGCGTGCCGTCGGTCCGGCGCACGCTGCCTTCGCAGACCACGCCACCGAGGCGGAAGCGCGCGTCGCGCGGGGCCGAGCCTTCGCGCACATCGGTAGGCGTGTGCAGGTAGGTCAGGTTTTCCTGCAAGGCGAGCACGATGAAGGTGCCGGCCACCGCAGCGGCGGCCAGGATGAGTACGATCAATGCGATGCGACGCTTTCGTGTGGGGTTCATGCGGATTTCTTTGCTTGTTCGCGACGGACGCGCAGCGCTATTGCACGCCGCACTTGTGCCAATTTGATTCGCGGCGAGAGGTAGTCCCAGGCCAGTACGACCGCGAACACCGCATAGGCGAAGCGTACGTAATCAATGTTCACCGGCAGTCATCCCCACGCTGTTGCGCACCCAGTCCTTGCCTGATTCCTGTTCCAGGTTGAGCACGCGTGCGCGCTGCAGCAGGGAGCCGAGGAACCAGAATTTCGTGCCGAGCGCCGTGGCGATCAGCGGCCACATCATGCTCGGATCCATCTTCGACGGGCCGATCAGGCGAATGGTTTCGCCCTGGTGCAGCGTGTTCCACCATTCGACGGCAAAATGCACGATCGGGACGTTGACCAGGCCGACCAGCGCCAGGAAGCAGGCGGCGCGCGCGGCGGCGCGGCGGTCCTCGATGGCGTTGTACAAGCCGATGACGCCCACGTAGAGGAACAACAACACGAGTTCGGACGTGAGGCGTGGATCCCAGGTCCACCAGGTGCCCCAGGTTGGCTTGCCCCAGATGGATCCGCTGGCCAGCGTGATCAGGGTGAAGGCAGCGCCGATGGGCGCGCAGGCCATGGCGAGGTTTTCGCAGGCCTTGATCCGCCAGACCAGGGCGATCACCGCCTGGGCGGCCATCACGATGAAAATGAACAGGCTCATCCATGCTGCGGGCACGTGGATGTAGAGAATTCGGAAGCTCTCGCCCTGCTTGTAATCGGCCGGCACCGAATAAAGCGCGCCGTAGATGCCGATGGCCAGCAAGACGAAGGCGGCGGCGTACGACCACGGCGCCCAGCGTGCGGCGAAGCGATCGAACAAGGGCGGCGAGCCCGTTTTGTTGAACCAGAGGATGAGGCGATTCAAGGGTCGATCAACCGGGGTCAGGTAAGCGCGATGCGCAGGGCGGTAGCGGCGGCGAGGGGAGCTAGTACCAGGCAAGCAGCCAGACCGGCGGCCAACAGGTAGACGGCGCCCATCCATGGCAGGCCTTGCGCGGCAGCCACCACCGCGCCGGCGCCGAACACCAGCACGGGGAGGAAAAGCGGCAGCGCCAACACCGCCAAAAGCATACCAGAGCGGCGGATTCCTACCGTCAACGCGGCGACAACCGCACCGATCAGGCTGAGCAGGGGCGTACCCAGCGCCAGCGACAAGAGCATGGGTGCGAGCAAGTCGCGCGGCAGTTGCAGCAACTCGGCAAAAAAAGGCGTCAGCAGCAGCAGGGGAAACGAGGTCACGGTCCAGTGCACGGCAACGCGCATGGCAATCAGCCAGGCCAACGGTACCGGGCTCAGCAGCAACTGTTCGAGGCTGCCGTCTTCCAGGTCGCTGCGGAACAGGGAATCGAGCGTTAGCAGGCCGGCCAGCAACACGGCCACCCACAGCACGCCAGGCGCGATGCGCGCGAGCATCGGCGACTCGCTTCCGAGAGCCAGCGGAAAGAGCGCAATCACCATCAACGCGAACAGCATCGGCTGCATGGCGTCGCCGCGACGCCGCCAAACCAGGCGCAGGTCGCGCTCCAGTTGGGCGCGGGCGCAGGCCATCAGGCTGGGCGCGGGGGTTTGGGCGATTGCATTCATGCGGTCAGGTCCAGCGTGCGGATCGGCACCGGGGGCGCGGCGTAAGCGCCGTGGGTAGTCAGCAGCGCCGCGCCGCCCTGCGCGAGGTGGCCGGCAATCAGGCGATTGACCAGCGCGATCCCGTCCAGGTCGAGGTTGGCGTAGGGTTCGTCGAGCAGCCACAAGGGGGCAGGCGACAGGCGCAGCCGGGCCAGCGAGAGCCGCTTGTTCTGGCCTGCCGACAAGCGTCGCGCCAGATTGTCCTCGAAGCCAGCCAAGCCGACTTCAGCCAAGGCTCGTTCCGGGGGCAGGTTCGACGCCTGGAGCGCCGCCGTGAAGCGCAGGTTTTCCAGGGTGCTCAGTTCACCCTTGTGGCCGGGCAGGTGGCCCAGGAACGTGCAGCCGCGCGCCAGGTGTCCCTGGTCGACGAGCTGGCCGCCCACGTGGACTTCACCCTCGCCAGCGGCCAGTAGTCCGGCCAGCACGCGCAACAGGGTGCTTTTGCCCGCGCCATTGCCGCCGAGCACCATCAGCGCCTCGCCGGCGTCCAGCCTGAAATCGAGCGGGCCGAAGATGCGTTCCTCGTTGCGCGAGAAACTCAGGCCCCGGCATTCCAGCAAGGGCAGGGCGTCGGTGGGGGATGGGTTCATGCCGGGGCGAAGTTTACCAAGTCGGGTCGCCAGTCCGCATAATCGAGATCAAGCCCGCCGCAGAATCCCTCCATGCAGATCGAAACCAAGCTTCCCAAGGTCGGTACCACCATCTTCACCGTGATGTCGCAGCTGGCGATGGAACACGCTGCGGTCAACCTGGGCCAGGGCTTTCCCGACTTCGCCGTGCCGCAGTTGCTGGCCGACGAGTTGAGCCAGGCCATGCGCGATGGCAAGAACCAGTACGCGCCGATGAGCGGGATTCCTGCGCTGCGCCAGGCCATCGCGGCCAAGACCCTGGATTGCTACGGCTGCCGGGTGGATGCGGATGCACAAATCACCGTCGCCAGCGGTGCGAGCGAGGCGATTTTCGACGCCGTGCTGGCGGTGGTCCGCCCCGGCGATGAAGTGATCGTGCTCGACCCCTGCTACGACTGCTACGAACCCGCCATCGACCTGGCGGGTGGTCGCGCCGTGCACGTGTCGCTGGACCCGCTGGATTTTTCCGTGGACTGGCAGAAAGTGCGCGACGCGGTCAGCCCGCGCACGCGCCTGTTGTTCATCAACACGCCGCACAACCCGTCAGGTGCGATGCTTGATGCCGCCGACATGGCCGAACTGGCCGACATCGTTCGCAATACCGGCATCCTTGTCCTGTCCGATGAAGTCTACGAACACATCGTGTTCGACGGTCGAGTGCACGAAAGCGTATTGCGCTATCCGGAACTGGCGGCGCGCAGCTTCGTCATCTCCAGTTTCGGCAAGACCTACCACTGCACCGGCTGGAAGGTCGGCTATTGCATCGCCCCGCCCGCGCTGACGGCCGAGTTCCGCAAGGTGCACCAGTACAACACCTTCTGCACCTTCGCCCCGGCGCAGTGGGCGTTCGCCGCGATGATCGAAAAACACCCCGAGCACCATCGCGAGCTTGGCGCCTTCTACCAGGCCAAGCGCGACCAGTTCGCGCGGCAGCTGCAGGGCACTCGCCTGCGGCCCTTGCCGGTGCCGGGTGGTTATTTCCAGTTGGTGGATTATTCGTCCATCAGTGACCTGGGTGATGCCGCCTTCTGCCGTTGGCTGACCATTGAAAAGGGCGTGACTGCCATTCCGCTGTCGCCGTTCTATGAAACGCCGCCGCCGGACCAGCGACTGGTCCGCCTGTGTTTTGCCAAGAATCCCGAAACGCTGGATGCCGCGATCGCGCGGCTGGAGAAGGTGTGATGGTCGATCTGCGCGTCAGCCTGGTGCAGGGCGATACCGTCTGGCTGGATCCGGACGCCAACCACGCGATGTACGCGGACATGATGGCGCCGCTGAAGGGTACGACCGACCTCGTGGTACTGCCGGAGACCTTCACTTCGGGCTTCAGCAACGAAGCGCTGGCCCGCGCCGAAGGTATGGACGGCCCGACCGTGGCATGGATGCTCGGACAGGCGGCCTCGTTGGGCGCCGTGGTGACTGGCAGCGTCCAAATGCGTGACGGCGACGGCGTCTACAACCGCCTGCTGTGGGCGACCCCGGATGGCGAGCTGAAGCACTACGACAAGCGGCATTTGTTCCGGATGGCGAAGGAACACGAGCGCTATGCCTCGGGCCGCGAGCGCATGACGGTCGAGCTGAAAGGCTGGCGAGTTTGCCCATTGGTCTGTTACGACCTTCGTTTCCCCGTCTTCATCCGCAATCGTTTCGGCGTGGAGGCGGCGGATCGGTTCGACTATGACCTGCTGGTGTTCGTGGCCAACTGGCCGAGCGCGCGCGCGTACGCCTGGTCCACGTTGCTGCGCGCCCGCGCCATTGAAAACCTGTGTTACGTGGCCGCGGTGAATCGCGTGGGCGTGGACGGCAACCAGATCAGCTACAGCGGCGCAAGCGTCGCGCTGGACGAGTTGGGCGCGCCCATCATCGAATGTGGCGCGCAGGCCCAGGTGGTGACGGTGACGTTTTCGGCGGCGGCGCTGGCGGCGCATCGCGCGCGGTTTCCGGCGCAACTGGATGCGGACCAGTTCGAAATCCGCATCTGATTCCCGGGATCAACCGGTCTTCAGCAGCGTCATCAGCCCGCGCGCCGTCCGCACGCGAGACGCGGCATCGGGCAGTTCCAGCTTCACGCGCATTTTTTCCGGGCCGTCCATCGCGTAGATGCGTGGCTGGGACTGGATCAGGCGAATGATGGACATCGGGTCCACGTTGGGCTGCGCGAGGAAATGCACGCGGCCACCCATCGGGCCCAGTTCAAGCTTGCGCAGGCCCAGTCGCGTGGCCTCGAGCTTGAGCTCGGTCACTGCGAACAACTGCTTGGTCTGTTCGGGCAGGATGCCGAAGCGGTCCACCATCTCGACCTGCAGTTCCTTCAGTGCATCCTCGTCGCGCGCGGAGGCGATTCGCTTGTACAGCGTGAGTCGCGCGTGCACGTCGGGCAGGTAGTCGTCCGGAATCAGCGCGGGGATATGCAACTCGACTTCGGCGCCGTGGCGGATGCTCGGATCGAGGTCGGGAATCTTGCCGGAGCGAATGGACTTGACTGCGCGTTCCAGCAGTTCGGTGTAAAGGGAAAATCCGATCTCGGCGATCTGGCCCGATTGCTCCTCGCCCAGCAATTCGCCTGCACCACGAATTTCCAGGTCGTGCGTCGCCAGCGTGAATCCGGCGCCGAGTTCCTCCAGCGAAGCCAGCGCCTCCAGGCGCTTCTCGGCATCGCCGGTCATCGCCTTCTTGTTCGGCACCACCAGGTAGGCGTAGGCGCGATGGTGCGATCGGCCGACGCGACCACGCAGTTGGTGCAGTTGCGAAAGCCCGAAACGATCGGCGCGATTGACGATGATCGTGTTGGCACTGGGAATGTCGATGCCCGACTCGATGATGGTGGTGCATACCAGGACGTTGAAGCGTTGCCGGTGGAAGTCGAGCATGGTTTGTTCGAGCTCGCGTTCCGGCATCTGGCCGTGGGCAATGCGGATGCGGGCCTCGGGAATGAGTTCACCCAGTTCGCGCGCCATCTTCTCGATGGTGTCCACTTCGTTGTGCAGGAAATAGACCTGGCCGCCGCGCGCCAGTTCGCGCTGGAAGGCCTCGCGCAGCAGGGCATTGTCCCAGGCGGTGATGAAGGTCTTGACCGCCAACCGGTGCGCAGGCGGGGTGCCGATGATGGAAAGCTCGCGCAGGCCCGCCATCGCCATGTTCAAGGTGCGCGGGATCGGAGTAGCCGTCAGCGTGAGCAAGTGGACTTCGGCGCGCAATGCCTTCAGCGCTTCCTTCTGTCGCACGCCGAAACGCTGTTCCTCGTCCACGATCACAAGGCCGAGGTCCTTGAACTTCACGTCTCCTTGCAGCAAACGGTGCGTGCCGACGATCACGTCGATCTTGCCTTCTTCCAGCAGCACGATCGCCGCCTTGATTTCCTTGGCGGACTTGAAGCGCGACAGCACTTCCACCCGGATCGGCCAATCGGCGTAACGGTCGCGAAAGTTGCGGTAGTGCTGTTCGGCCAGCAGGGTGGTCGGGACCAGGATGGCGACCTGCTTGCCGGAGGTCGCGGCGACGAATGCGGCGCGCACGGCAACTTCGGTCTTGCCGAAACCGACGTCGCCGCAAACCACGCGGTCCATCGGCGTGGGCTTGGCCAGGTCGGTGATGACGGCCTCGATGCTGGCGGCCTGGTCGGGTGTTTCCTCGAAAGGGAAGGTTGCGGCGAAAGGTTCGTACATCGAGCGGTCCACGACCAGCGACTGGCCCCGGCGGGCATGCCTGCGCGCCTGGATGTCGAGCAGTTCGGCAGCGACGTCACGTATCTTTTCAGCGGCCTTGCGCTTGGCTTTTTCCCACGCGTCACCGCCGAGCGAGTGCAGCGGCGCGAATTCCGCCGACGTGCCGGAATAGCGCGACACCAGCTGCAGCTGCGCCACGGGCACGTACAGCTTGTCGCCCTTGGCGTATTCGATACAGAGGAATTCGCCCGCGACGCCGCCAGTGTCCAGCGACACCAGGCCCTGGTAGCGACCGACGCCATGGTCTTCGTGCACGATCGGCGAGCCGATCGTGATTTCGCTGAGGTCACGCAGGATGGCATCCGGGTCGCGCAGCGCGGCCTTCTTGCGCCGGCGGCTCTGGTCGGCGCGCTCGGGGAACAATTGCCTTTCGGTCAGTACCGTTATCGCCGGCTCGGTGATTGCGAAGCCATCTTCCAGCGGTGCGACCGCGATGCCGAAGTGGTGGTCGGAGCCGAGGAAGGAAGTCCAGTTGCCGATCGTTACCGGCTTCATCGCCGCGGAATCGAGCAATTCGATCAGGGCTTCGCGACGACCTGCGGAGTCGGCGGCAATCAGCACGCGGCCCGGATAGTTCGACAGGAAGGACTTGAGCGCGGCGCCTGATTCCTCGCCCTTGCTGGTCCAGGGCAGGGGCGGCGCCTTTTGTTCCGCCATCGCCCGGGATTGGTCGTACTGGGGATGTCCCGCGGCACAGACCTCGATGCGCTCGGCGCGATTCAACTCGGCCCGCAGCAGCTCGGGCGCAAGGAAGATTTCTTCCGGGGGCAGGATGGGCCGTTCGACGTCATGGCGACGCTGTTCCCAGCGATCGTGGGTCTGGGCCCAGAACGCAGTCGCCGCGTCCGCAGCGCCTTCGCCGACAACGACCAGCGTGTCGCTGCCGAGGTGTTCGAACAGCGATGCAGTGTGGTCGAAGAACAAGGGCAGGTAGTACTCGATGCCGGCCGGCGTGCCGCCTTCCTTAAGGTCCTGGTACAGCGGGCAGCGACGCGGATCGAAGTCGAAGCGCTCGCTGAGTTTTTCGCGCACGCGTCTCGTGCTGGCGAGGTCGAGTGGAAATTCCCGTGCGGGCAGCAGCTTCACCGAATCGACCGGATGATCGGAACGCTGGGTATCGGGATCGAAGCTGCGCAGCGTGTCGATCACGTCATCGAACAACTCGATGCGATAGGGTACTTCCGAACCCATCGGAAACAGGTCGAGCAGCGCGCCGCGCACCGCGAAGTCACCGGGATCGAGCACTTGCGGCACGTTTCGGTAGCCCGATGATTCCAGGCGGCGCTTTTCCGCATCCATGTCCAGCTTCTGGCCGCGGCGCAAGTCCAGCGCGTTGCCGGCTATCCATTCCGGCGGCGGCAGTCGCTGCATGAGCGATGAAATCGGCACCACCAGCACGCCGCGACGAACCGTAGGCAAGCGATACAAGGCCGCCACCCGTTGCGACACGATGTCGGGATGTGGGCTGAAAAGGTCGTAGGGCAGCGTTTCCCAATCAGGGAAATGCAGGATCGGAAGGTCGTCGGCCAGCACGCGCAGGTCGTTTTCGAGGGACTGCGCGGTATGCGTGTCGCGGGCGACGGCCAGTACCAGCCCGTCGTGCGCCCGGGCGGCTTCGACCAGGCCCAGGGCCAGCGCGCTCGCGCTGGATGGCGCGCGCCAGTAGGCGCGTTGTTGTCCGGCCTTGGGCAGCGGCGGAATCGGCAAGAGGGGTCGCGGGCTCATTAGCCGCCCAGTTTACCAGCCCGGCCTGTCGCGCCCGCGTCAGTGCCGGGTCGGGGCGAGTTGCAAGGTGATCCGCACCAGGCCGGGTGACCCGTGGGTGGAGGTGCGCTGGAAGCCCAGGTGGCTGGCCAGTTCCAGCATCGGCGTGTTGTCGTCCATCACGTCGCCCCAGAGTTCGGTGACGGCGTTTTCGCGGCACCACTCGATCAGCCGCAGCATCAGCAGGCGGCCCAGGCCCAGGCCGATGACGAAATGCGAGACCAGGATGCCGAACTCGGCGCGCGCCGGGTCATTGGTGTCGCGGGCGAGGCGCGCGACAGCAGCTACCAGGGCTTCACCCGGCGGCAAGGGTTCGGCGGCGACCACCACGAACTCCGAAGCTGCGGACGGATGTGTCAGCTGGCGCAGGTGTTCTTCGCCCAGGGACTTGAGGATGTGCAGGAAGCGACGCCGCACCTCGTCCTCGTTCAACAGATGGAACGAAGCAGCGATCGGCGCGGCGTCTTCGGGCTGGATCGGACGGACGACCATTTCCCGGCCGTCGGATAGCTGGAAAGCTTCGGTGCGCCCGGGACCGGACACGGGGCGGGATCGGCGGGTGGCGTTCACCCCGATAGACTGCCATGAAACAGGCCGCGGAAGCGCCAGCGGCCGATGCTAAACTGCCTCCAAATCCATTCAGAAAAAGCGCATGGCCGGCAAGGGCGATTCAGTAAAGACCATTTTCTACGCCCTCGGCGCGAATTTCGCGATCTTCGTGGCGAAGGCCGTCGCGGCATTCATCACCGGCTCCAGCGCGATGCTGGCAGAGGCCGTGCACTCGCTGGCCGATTGTGGCAACCAGGGTTTGCTGTTGCTGGGCATGAAGCGGGCGAAGCTGCCGGCCAACCCGGACTACCCCATGGGTTACGGCAAGGAAATCTATTTCTGGTCGTTCCTGGTGGCGGTGATGCTGTTTTCGGTGGGCGGCATGTTTTCCCTCTACGAGGGTTGGCACAAGCTGCATTCCACCGAAGCGCTGTCCTATCCCTGGATTGCGGTGGGCGTACTGACCTTCGGCATCATCGCGGAAAGTATTTCGATGCGTGCCTGCCTGGTCGAGGTGAACAAGGCGCGTGGCAACCAGAGCCTGCGCCAGTGGTTCAAGGAAAGCCGCCAAGCCGAATTGGTGGTGATATTCGGTGAAGACCTGGCCGCCTTGCTGGGCCTGGTGTTCGCGTTGATCGCGGTGGTTGCGACCATGGTCACCGGCAATCCCATTTACGACGCCATCGGTACGCTGGGCATCGGCGTGCTGCTGATCGTGGTCGCGGTGTTCGTCGCGATCGAAGTGAAGGCCCTGCTGATCGGCCAGAGCGTCGAACCGCGGCAGCGCGAGGCCATTCGCCAGTTCATCACCGCGCGCCCGGAAATCAAGCAAGTCTGGAGCCTGATCACTTTGCAGATGGGCAACGACATCATGGTGGCGGTGCAGGCCGAACTGGTCGACGCCCAGGCCACCACTGCCGACAGCATCGCCCGAATGAACGAGACGGAAGTAGCGTTGAAGGCGGCCTTCCCGGAAATCCGCTGGAGCTTCTTCGAGCCCGACGACTCGGCGTGAATCCTTCGGCTCGCCGCCGCGGCGTTGGCACTGCCGGGCGCGGCATCGCGCTCGCGATGTTGGTGGCGTCCGCGACTTGGTCGGCGCAGGCCGATGACAAGGGTTCGGCTGCGTCCTCGCTTCCGCGCCATGCGCTGGAAGACAAGGCACTGAACGAGCCCGAGCAGGTGCTCAGGCAACTGCCCGTCCTGATCAAGGAGGCGCGCGATTCCAGGAATTCCCGCGAACTCGCCTTGCTGCTCCTGGCGCAGGCGAATGCCTGCCGGGTGATTGCCGACTGGCCCTGCCAGCGCGTTGCCGGCGCAAGCGCCGTGATCGCCTCGCAAGCCGCGAATGATCCGATCCTGAAGGCCCGGTCGCTGATCCTCGAGAGCCGCGCTGCGATCGCGATGCAGGACTTCACGCGTGGCGAGAAACTCCTGGGCGAGGCCGAGCTCGTGCTGAAGGGTTCGCCGTCGCCGGAACTCTCGGCAGATGTTTACCTGGCCTATTCGTCGTTGAGCAATTCTCTCGGCAAGCACGCCTTGTCGGCAGAGTACGCACAGCGCGGGCTGGACGTACTTCCCGGCGACCTCGCGCTGCCCACCCAGGCGCGTTTGCTGCGAAACCTCGCACGTGCGCAGGCGCAGTTGGGAATGGCGTCCAAGTCCGACGAGACCCTGGTCCGCGCGCAGGTGCTGACCGAACGCTTCGACGACCCGAAACTGAGTGCCGAGATCCTGCTCGGTTCGGCGCGCACTGCGCGCGTTGCCGGCAACATTGATGCGCAGGTGCGCACCGGCAAACGCGTCCTCGAGCTGGGATCACGGCTGAAGAACTCCCAGGTCACCGGCATGGGCCATGAGGTGCTTGGGCTGGCGGCGTTCGACGCGGGCGATCTGTCGTTGGCGATTCGCGAACTCGATGCCGCCTACCAGAGTTTCCGCAACCTGGGCCTGAAACGCGACGAATCGCGCGTGCTGCGCGAATTGATCCGCATCGCGATCGAGCAAGGCAGGCCACGTGCCGAAGTCGAGGCATTCACGACGCGCTTCCTGGAAATCGATGGCGAGATCGAGCAGAGCGACCGGGCCAAGGCGGCGGATGACTTCGACGCGCGACTGGCCTATGCAGAACGCGAACTGGATGTGTTGCGACTCAAGGACGAAGCCGCGCAGGCGCGAGAGCGTGAGCGCACCCTGGCGGCGAGCAACCGGCAATCGCGCATGGTCGGCTGGCTGGCCGGGGCGACCTTGCTGGTGGTGGGTGTTTTCTACCTGCTGCAACGACGTTCCAACCAGCGGCTGAAGGCGACGCTTGCCCTGTTGCGGGAAAGCGAAGCGCGGGCGCACGACCTGCTCAACCTCAGCGCCGGATTCGTATTCCTGCACGACGTGGACGGCCGCCTGCTGCTGGTGAACCCGGCGGCGGCGCAGGCACTGGGCCAGCCGTCGGAAGCCCTGGTGGGCCGCCTGCTGCAGGAGTTCCAGCCGCGCGCGGGTCGCGAGCCCTTTGCCGCCTATCTCGATCGCGTGCAAGCGAAGGGCGAGGACCAGGGCGTGTTCCTGGTGCGTTCGGGCGAGGGCGATCATCGCCACTGGCGCTACAGCTCGAGGCTTTCGGAACCCAAGGATGGCCGGGCCTATGTGGTTGGCAACGCGGTGGACGTCACCGACCAGGTCCACCACACCCGCGCGCTGCACGAGCAAAGCGTTCGCGATGCGTTGACCGGCGTCTACAACCGGCGCCACCTGGAAATCTTTGAAACGAACCATCCGGTCGCGGCAAGTTGGGCCGCCATCACCGTGGACCTGGACCACTTCAAGCGGATCAACGACAGCCAGGGCCATGATCGCGGCGACCAGGTGTTGATCGACTTTGCGCAGTTCCTCACTGATCGCGTACGCGGCGACGATGCCGTGATCCGCCTGGGCGGCGACGAGTTCCTGGTGCTGTTGGCGCAGGCGGACAACGAAACCCTTCGCGCGACTGCCGGCAGGCTGCAACTCGATTCGGCGGCGGCGCCCTGCGCATTCACCGTAGGAAGCGCGTTGCGGGAAGACCGCGAATCGCTGGCGGCCACCATCGCCCGCGCGGATGCCTCGATGTACGCGTCCCGCGCCGCGGCGCGCGCGCCGCTCGCCGCTGACGCCACGAAGGACGACACGACTATCGTGCCGGACTGATCCCTACTCCGAATCAATCCCTGCCATGGCCAGCACCCAGGCCGGCGTCACCGGCTCGCCCGCATAGAACTCCTTGGGGCGCCCTTCGCCGGTTGCCCAGCGGTGGATCCAGCTGGGACCCCATTTGCCCAGGTAGGCATCGGCCCGTTGGTAGGCAGGGTCCTTCATGGCCGCCTCAAGCGTGATGAATTCGTAGCCGCGCGCACGGATGGCCGCGACGAGCTGGCCGAAGGTGTCGGCGTTGATCTCGTTGGCATGCATCAGCAGGATCTGGGGCAGGTTGTAGCCAAGCAGCTGGATGGACTGGTCTTCGAAGTAATCGACCTTGGAAACCATGTAGGGCACGTAGTCATCGCGCAGCCGGGTCATGGACGCCGTGTCGCCGGCAGCGATCGCCTTGCGATAGGCGCCTGCCCATACCCAATCGGAGGTATCCACCGTTACTGGCGCGATGCGGTAGCCATGCTCGGCCAGGAAGGCCTGCAACGCCGCCTTGTCCTCCACCGTGCGGCCTGCGCGCAGGTAGGGATGGCGGAACCACTCGGGCTTCTTGTTTCGTTCGGCGAGCAGCGGACGCAGGAAGACCTCACCACGAAGGATGTCCGACTCATAAGCCTCCAGGCCGACCGCGTGCAGGTCGGCATGGCTGTAGCTGTGGTTGCCCAGGTCGAAGCCCGCATCCACCCAGTCCTTCAGCAGGTGCACGCGCGAAGTATCCACCTTGTCGCCCGAAACCAGTTTGCCTTCGTTGACGAATCCGATCAGCGGGATAGCCGCTTCCTTCATCGCGACAATCAAGCGGGGATGGTATTGCGCCAGCGTGGCAGGCGTAGCGTCGCCCAGCGTCGCCCACGGCAGGTCGTCGATGGTGACGGCGATTTGCCGAATGGGCGCCTTGGCAGCGCTGTCGGTACTTTCAATCGCGAGGGATGCTGGCGTCGCCAGCAACACCATGGCGGCAGCAAGGGTGCGACTAAACCAGTGCATAGGACACCTTGGTCCCGGTAACGACGATCTTGCCGCGGCGCTTCATCTCGGCGACCAGCGCATCGAGTTCGCCGTCGGCCAGCGCAGGCTTGAACAACGAAGCGATGGTGGTGCGCAACGTCCTCAGCGTGGCCGGCAGTCCTTGGCGCTTGCCCAGGTTCTCCAGCACCTGGGTCATGCGGGCGGAGTCGGCGGGCGGCTTGGCGGCGGGTTTCGACGCCGGTTTTGGAACCGCGGCGCGCGGCGCGACGGGCTTGGCGACAGGCTTTGCGGCAGCAGGCTTGGGTGTCTGCTTCGCAGCAGGCGTTCGAGTGGCGGGCGCGGCGGCGGGGGGCGGCGCGGCCTGCGTACTGGCCGACGACTTCAGGTGCGGGATATCGGCGATTGTCGCCGATCGCTTGCACTCGATGTGCTTGAGCTTGAGGTGCTTGACCAGCGGGTCGAAGCCGGTGTCCTTGGAGATGATGGAAAAACTGGCGCCGGGGTTTTCCGCCGCCAGCTTGCCGATGTAGTAGGCAATATGGAAATCCAGCGCGTCCTTGCCGTTGCCGACCACCTGGATGTATTCGGCGGCGTCGCCGAAAGTCTGCAATGCCTGCGCCATCTCCAGCGAAATCTTGCCCTGGCTCGCGCCGAGGAACACCTTGATGTGGAACGGGCCGCCCTTCAGCAGGCCCATGTTGCGCGGCTGCACGTTTTCGAAATCGACCAACACGAAGTTGGTTTTCATGAGGCGCTTCCTTCAGGATCCACTTCGTCACCCGCGAGCACCGTGGTGATGGCGACATCCGCCGTCACGTTGCCGATGGTGCGGAAGATATCGGGGATCGATTCCACTGCCAACAGCAGGGGCAGCATGCCCACGGGCACGCCCATGGCCAGGCAGATGGGTGCGATGGAGGCGAAGAAGCTGACCTGACCCGGAAGGCCGACCGAGGCCAGGCTCATCAGCAGCGCGATGACCGCGCCGATGGCGTAGTGCATGAGGCCGAGTTCGACGCCGAACAGCGAAGCGGAGTACAGCACCACGGCGAGGTTCGCGACCGGGCTGGTGAAGCGGAATACCGACACTGCCAGCGGCAGCACCATGGCGGTGACATGTGGCGCGATACCGATTTGCCGCGTGGACTCGACCATCGCCGGCAATGATGCGAGGGAGCTCTGGGTGCTGGTGGCGACCGCCTGGGCAGGCGCGACCGCGCGTGCAAATACGCCCAGCGGGACGCGGGTGGCCAGCATGACGGCGGGATAGATCAACGCGATCAGCAGGACTTGCACGACCACCAGCAGGACCAGGTAATGCGCGAGCGCGCCGGCGATGGAGATGCCGACGCGAGCGCCGACCACGTAGGCCAGCGCGAATACACCGATCGGCGCCACCAGGATCACCCAGTGAACGATCACCATCATCGCTTCCACGACGGCTTCGAAAAAATTGATGAGGACCGTCATCTGCACCTGGGCCAGGCGGGTGATCGCAAAACCGAACAGCAGCGCGAACAGGACCAGCGGCAGCATCTCGCCATCGGCCGCTGCCTTCACTGGATTGGTCGGGATGATGGCGCCCAGCCATTCGGAAAGCGCCGCTACCGGAGGCACCACGGTGTCGCTGGTAGCCATGCTTGCGCGCAGCGCCTCGGCGGCGTTGGCGGGGATCGGCCACAGCGCCAGGAAGCCTTCCACGGCCAGCTGGCCGAATACGGCTGCGCAGAGCAGGACCACTACGAACAAAAGCAGCGAGCGTGCTGCGAGGCCGCCTGCGGACGCGGTCGCCGCCGTGGAGGCGATGCCGGTGACCAACAGCGAGAACACCAGCGGCACGATGGTCATGCGCAGCGCATCCAGCCAGAGGGCGCCGATGGGTTCGGCGATGGCGATGGACCTGGGTAGCCAGGCCGGGTTCGCCCCTGATAGCGAGATGCCGATGGCGAGTCCCGCCACCAGGGCCAGCAATATCCTTGCGGAAGACGAAAGTCGCATCAGCCTGCTTCCTGTTTGAGCCATTGCAGCTTGGAGTCGGCGCCGCCTTCGCCCATCAATCGGGCCAGCACCGGCAGGGCGGGGGTCAGGTCCTGGTCGAGCCGGAACGGCGGATTGATGACCAGCATGCCGCTGCCGTTGAGACGCAGGGGTGAATCATCCGGCCGCACCAGCACTTCGGCGATGAAGGCCGACTTGCAGGGCAGCTTGGCCGCCTTGCGCAGGAAAGGCAGCAAGGTGCGCCGCTGCTTGATCGGGTACCAGACGGCGAAGATGCCGGTCGGCCAGCGCGAAAGGCCCTCTGCAAGTGCGGCCAGGATCAGGTCGAACTCGGCTTCCTGCGCCTCGTAGGGTGGGTCGATCAGGACCAGGCCGCGCTTTTCCTTCGGCGGCAGCAACGCCTTGATCGCACCGTAACCATCGCGCGCCATCACGCCCACGCGCCTGTCGTGCTTGAACAACTGGTCCAGCGCACGCGCTTCGTCGGGCTGCAGTTCGCAGGCGACCAGTCGGTCCTGGGGCCGCATGGCCTGCGCCACCAGCAGCGGCGAGCCGGGATAGCTGACCAGGGCGCCGACCGGATTGTCGGCCTGCACGCGCTTGAGGTAGTCCTGCACCATGGCGGGCAGGCCGTGCAGCACGAACAAGCGGAAGATGCCGCCGCGCGCTTCGCCGGTCTTGTCGGATTGTTCGCCCTGCAGCAGGTACTGGCCGCGACCGGCGTGCGTGTCGAGCACGAAGAACGGCGTGTCCTTGCGCTTGAGCGCCTCCACCAGGCCCAGCAGCACGACGTGCTTGAGGACATCGGCGTGGTTTCCGGCGTGGAAGGCGTGGCGGTAGTTCATAATCGTCGAGGATATAGTCTCGGCCGGGGCTTGCACACCTCGGCTGCAACGGAAGGACCGATGTCGCGCATCCTGGTGGTGGAAGACGAGAGCACGATCGCCGACGCGGTGTTGTACGCGCTTCGCGCCGATGGCCTGCAAGCTGAACACTTCCTGCTCGGCCGCCCGGCGCTGGCCCGCCTGCGCGCGCAGCCCTTCGACGTGGTGATCCTGGATGTCGGGCTGCCTGACATCAGTGGCTTCGAGCTGTGCCGGGAATTGCGCCAATTCAGCGAGGTGCCGGTGGTGTTCCTGACCGCGCGCGATGGCGAGGTGGATCGGGTCGTCGGCCTCGAACTTGGCGCCGATGACTACGTGGTGAAACCTTTCTCGCCGCGCGAATTGGTGGCGCGGGTGCGCGCCCGCCTGCGTCGCGCCTCGTCAACGCAGCATGCGCTGCGTGAGTCGGGCGACTTCAGCCATGACCTCGGCGGCCAGCGCATCCGCTACCGGGGCGCCTGGTTGCCGCTGACCCGTTACGAATACCAGTTGCTGGCCGTCCTGCTGGGTCGGCCCGGCGCAATCTTCAGCCGCGAACAATTGATGGACCATGTCTGGCGCGACGCGCCCGAAACCGTGGACCGCACGGTGGACACGCATGTGAAGACCCTGCGCGCCAAGCTGCGCCAGGTGGCCGGCGATGCCGATCCGATCCAGACCCATCGCGGCCAGGGTTACAGCCTGAAAACCAGCGAATGAAGATCGGCCTGCGAATATTCCTGGGTTATTTCCTGATCGTCGGCCTGGCCGGTTTCTTCGTGATGCGGGTGTTCGTGAATGAAGTGAAGCCCGGCGTGCGCCAGGCGATGGAAGACACGCTGGTGGACACAGCCAATGCAATGGCGGAGTTGGCGGCGCAGGACATGCGCGAAGGCCGCATGGGTGAAGGGCAATTCGCGCGCAGCGTCGATTCACTCGTGAAGCGCGACGTGCGCGCGCAGATATGGAACTTCCGCAAGCGCAGCTTCGACTACCGCATCTACGTGACCGATGCCAAGGGCATCGTGGTCTATGACTCCTCGCACCAGGCCGTGGGCCAGGATTATTCGCGCTGGAACGATGTCTACCTGACCTTGCGCGGAAAATACGGCGCACGCTCGACGCGAACCGATCCCGACGACGACAGCAGCAGCGTCATGCACGTCGCCGCGCCCATCCGTGATGGCGAACGGATCATCGGTTCGTTGACGGTGGCCAAGGCCAACCAGCGCATCGAGCCCTTCATCGAGACCAGTCGCCAGGCAATATTGCGCCAGGGCTGGATCCTGCTTGGCTTGTCTTTCCTGGTCGGCATCGGCGTTACCTGGTGGTTGTCCCGGTCGCTGGCGACGCTGGGCCGGTTCGCGCGAGCGGTGACAGCCGGTGAGCGCGTGGACGCGCCTGACCTGGGACGCAATGAGATTGGCGAGCTGGGCCGCGCGCTGGCGACCATGCGCGAGCGCCTCGATGGCAAGCAGTATGTCGAGCAATACGTGCAGACATTGGCGCACGAAATGAAAAGCCCGTTGGCTGCCATCCGTGGCGCCGCCGAAATCCTCGAGGATGCACCGCCTGGCCCGGATCGTGACCGCTTCCTTCGCAATATCGACACGCAGGCAGCGCGACTGGCATCCATGATTGACCGCATGCTGGCGCTGGCGGCGTTGGAATACCGGCAGTCGCTGCAGGGCGCCGAGGTGCTCGACCTGTGCCAGCTGCTTCGTGAGTGTGCCGATGCCGCCGAACCCAGGCTGCAAAAGAAGCAATTGCAGCTTGAAC